>Ga0326514_10000034_pt1 | contig 77268 bp, 122 predicted proteins | sample 3_2548_0518_D_FD_203653 | JGI IMG/M metagenome (GOLD analysis project Ga0326514, IMG submission 203653) | Bovine rumen microbial communities from UC Davis, California, United States - 3_2548_0518 | ecosystem: Host-associated > Mammals > Digestive system > Stomach > Rumen | place: USA... | reverse complement strand
TTACAAGGAATATTGCATTGAATGCAAAAGACAAAATAAGAAACCATTACACCCAAGGGAGCTAATACAGAAAAGAGATGAGGTTTGGCCCTCACTTTACCCTCTAATCATTCTGAAAAGAAAAGCAACTGAAAATACGAAAAACCGAAGGAGGATAAATGAGGATGGAGAAAGAATTTAAAAAACATATGGAAGAACTGGCAAGGAAACATGAAAGGAGTAAGGTCTATGTAGATTTCATGGACTATTATATCTATCAGAATAGTGAGAGTAAGGAACGAATGTTACCTACTGGGTATACTCCTTCTGAGATGGAATTGTTCCATAATGCTTACACTTGTTTTGTTGAACTGATGACTGCACTCAAGGGTGAGTATGGGTGGTGGTATGATAGGATTTGAAGTCATTAAAAGCATCGGACGATTAGAACAACGGATAGATGAACTAGAAAACCGGATAAACAAACTAGGAGGATAAAAGAATGGTAAACTTATCTAAGCTAAGAAAAGAATTACATGACAAAGTAAACCACACCACTGCATATGACAGGCATGTATTCACATATTCTGAGGTAGGCAGTGGGTATTATGGTCTGGAATGGAGGCATGGAAAACATGGAGTATATGCAAGAAGCCAAGATGATACCCTTATACATCTCTTGAAGGACTGTATTGAAATGTACCTAGAAGAAACAGAAAAAAAGGAGTGAAACAAGAATGAATGATAACAACACAACAATAAAAGAACTAACCCACACCATACAAGAATTCTACACAGAACAAGTAAACAAACACAAGACAATCATAAAACCAATACAAATAGACAAAGACACACTAAGCACACTAATATACCTACTACACCAAGCAGGAAAACAAGGAGACATAACAGAACAAATAACCACATTCATACAAGAATATGAAGATGAGGAATGATAAACAATGCCTAATTATGTACACAATATAATAAAGCTACGATCAAAGAAAGAAGATGCAGAAGAAATAATACAATTCATACAAAAACACTTCAACAATGAAGGATTTTTCGATTTTAACACCATCATACCAGAACCAACTACAGAGGAAGAATGCCCCGACAGGTATAACTTCCATACCGAAGAGGGTTACGCACATTATAGGAATCTTGAAAGTGAGGAGGGCACAGAATGGTTTAATTGGTATGACTGGCGACTAGAGTACTGGGGTACAAAATGGAATGCTGGAGAAGAGAGCATGTGCTATTATGACTTTGACAAAATCCGGAAAAATTATTCATTCTGTTCTCCAGTTCAAGTCATGTTTGATACTGCATGGTCTGCTCCTATTCCAGTATTTGTGGAGTTAATTTCTATGCACCCTGAGTTGGATATTGGTGTCTTGTATTACTCTATGGATAATGATGAGTTTGGTCAGGTATATGTATGGGACGATGAGATTAATCACGTGCATCATGATTTCACTAATTTCACAGAAAAAGAAATTCATCTAATAAAAGAGAAAGAGGGAATGATAACATATGACTGAAACATTACTTGACACACCATTCCACCAACAAACAATACCCTTACTCATAAACTTTCTCAAGAACAAGGGAGCAACATACAACGTAATAGTAGACATACTCACAAATGAAACACCAGCATACCCTGTTGATGTGCAACTATTACTAACAAGATTAGTAAGAGATGGAATCCTCAATGTTGACAGTGGAGTGTACCGGTTGAATCACAACGAGGAAACAGAACCACTATTCACAGAAGCAATACAATACTACAAGAGGATGGAACATAATGACAGAAGAAAAACCAAAACGAAGCAAGGAACAATACACAAAAGACCAAATACGAAGATGCATAGAAAACCTTGTGATAATACTTGAAATGACTGAGAAAAAACTTGACAACAAAGACCTTGAACTAATCTACACATGTGCCAATGACAGCCTCGTACGACTCGAGGGAATAATGCATTATCAGGAGAGGTGACTGAGGATATGACAAAACAAAACTATGACAATAGCATAGTAAACATGAAGCTACAACGAGATAAACTACTGCGAATACCAGAATCAACATATGAAGCATTGGAAGAGATAAGTAAGACAAGTCCTGTTGATGATACTGACCCCGTATATGCAATAGGATTTCTCATCAGATATTTCCATACAACAAGAATTATGTGGAGTCAGCCACCACGGCATGGTAAAACATTAACTCAAAAGTTACTATACGTTGAGGAAGAGCAAAACACGTTCAAGGAGGATAAAACAGATGACTGAATGGGACGGAAAATGCAGTATATGTGGAGTACAAATCATGGGAACTGACAGAGAATTACATTATGACCTAGAAGAACCCGGAAGCCCAGCATACTGCAAGGAATGTTACGAGTTGAAAGAAAAACAAAGAATACACAACACAATACTAGAGAGTAAAGAATTACTTTTCATATGCGTATTGTGTGTCATATTACTGGTACTTTGGAGGGTACTTCATTGACTACTGACAGGTACACGGTAATCTATGATGAAGCGGACTTCATACTAGACAATGAAACCGGCGAGTACTACTGTATTGAGGAAGCCTGTAACCTATTGAATGATCTACATGACAGACTAGAAACTGATAACAGTTTCTTCAAAACAATCGTAAAGAAGATACAGTTAGGAGAATACACTATGAGGGGGCGAGAACAATGAAAATTACAGAATACACGAAAATAAATCGAAAAGAAGTTGAGTATACAGTAGATGGGATACAAAGAGTATTGGAGAAACAATACATTGAACTATGTGTAGATCTCAAGGATTGTCACATAATCCAAATAGAAAACGAGAAATGGATAGGCTACTATGATACAGGGGAAGAAATAATATACATAGACCCTCTCAGAGGATATCCTGGAATCACGAAGAAAGTACTCGGAGCACTGACACAACATCTAGGATGGAATGATTACACGGTGTATGTACGATATTGTGATTATGGGGAAAGTGTATTAGCTATTCAGAAGGAGGACTGAACATATTATGAATTTTGTACATAACGTCAAAGAAGACCGAAACGAAACACTAAGAAGATGCATCGCAAACATGTACTACTACCTAGAAATAGACGAAGACACGAAAGAATTAAGGCTCAGATACAAATTAAGATGGTCCAAAAAACGATTCGACCACTTATACTATTCCCATGAAGACGATGAAGAAGCATTCCACAAAGCATTAGAAGAAGAATTAAAACATAAACTGAAACTGACAAACATCAAAGAAATGAAGAAAATCGAATACAATTCTGATGTACGAAGACCAGACATCATATACATCACTGTTGATTTGAGTATATCAAAAAGTGATTACTTGGATAGTCTGTTCATGATGTTTATAGATCTTGTTCCCCTAGTGGACCTTTATAATTACAGGGCGAAAATAGACTTGGAAGGTGTTGCCCAAAAGTATGATTTGAATATTTTCAAACGGTTGCCTTTTTTTGATGAGGATGCTGATTTGGAGGATATTCTGAACGATGATATTCTGAACAATAAACTGTACTAGAAAACAGAGTAAGCGATGAATATTAGACAAAAATAATGTTTCATAGGAGTAGATGAATAATGACTAATTATTGCATAGAATGTTTATGGTTCTGTTACCTTGATTCAACCTGTGGCATAAACAAAAAACAGTCGAAACTAACAGATAATTGTTGTGAACTATTTTTACCATCACAATTATTTAAAGACAATTGTGTAACCTGTAAATATTCAAGGAGAATGTACGAAGAAAATCCTGATAATTTGTTGGTTCCAGAAAGCCGATTATACCACTGTGCTATCAAGAAAGAGGAATATCATGATTTTCATTTACCCAATGATTGTCAAGACTTTGAAATACGACCTTTTGTAAAAGAAGAAAGAAAAAGATACTTAATTAAGGACTTTTTACACAGATGTAAGATGGGAAGTCGCTTTAATCAGGTGCAACTTGGAGGAAATTATGATGGACAATGAAGAATGCACTAGTTTAATCATAACAATAATGTTATTCATAGGTATTGGAGGATTACATGGTACCCCCACTGATATTCTGAAGTATGCTTTAATCAGTGCAATCACAGGCACAATAATGACAAGCATTGCATCATGGTTATACCCAAAATTCAAATGGAGATGAAAAGGAGAAATGAAAGATAAACTAACAGAACACTTTAACAGCATATATGCAAGTGAAGGGTTCTACGGAGTAATAAGAGCAGTAGAAGCAAGACTAGAAATGGGAGGAGTAAAAGCCAAAGGCGATGGGCTATTCTGTATCACAACTGGTGGTTGGAGTGATGATGAAGAAATACTAATGAGTCTCACAAGTTTCTTATCATTCTTTGGGAACAAGCATTATGTTGGCAGACTATGTGGAGGAGCGTATTACTTTGATGAAGACTGTCATTCAAACTATTATGAGATAGTAAGGGAGGAAGAGAAACGACATTACCCAATAACCAAACAACTTGCTTTAGAATGATCTGTGGAGGAATGTCATGTTAAATAAAACAATGTCACATAATTTCGTTGAAGAAATAATTAGTCATGACACAAAGACTAAAACAGTTTCCATGTACTTACATTCACGAGATGGTGATGACAGTAGAGGTTTAATTACACGGACTTTGAATTATTATGAGTTCATATATTTTTGCCTCAAAGCTAACCCACTCAGTACATATTACAGGCTGTATGATTGGAACATACTTGAAAAAAACATTGAAAAACACCTGAAGAAAATACCTGAAATAAAAGCATTCTTCATAGACCCGTTCCTGTTCCATAAGGAATTTTATGACAAGCTCTACTCTTTCATGGTAGACTACGGATTAAGTTTTGACAAGATGGTGTTGTATAATGTTTTTCTGATAACGAAAACAAAAAACCCTCACAATGAAACACCTTACAGTTTATCCTACTATAAGCATGACCAGCCGACATGGTTACATCCCCCAACCACAAATGCTGCCAAACCAGAAGATGAAACCCTGAGAAAAAATTACAAACTACTGAAAGACATACAGTTCCAGATAAATAAACAACAGATGCTGTTGGAACAGTTCCAAAATCTAACAACGCCCCATCAGATGATGCACGATGAGTTCCAAAATTTCAATCTGAGAAATTTCGAGATATTGAACAAACTTATGCAGTCTTCAGGAAATCTTTCAAAACAACAAGATGAAATAATCAGAAGATTTGAAAAGAATCGGTAATTCGGTTTAGAACAGATTGGTGTTCAAAAGAGAAGAGGATGATGAAATTGAATGACCTTATGATGATATATGATGAAGAAAAAGACACTCTCACAACAAACTGCATACCTGCAAGAAAAATAGAATTCCCCAAAGACATTACCTGTACTCAAACAAGAAATATGCAGAACCAACTCATAGAAATATTATATCAGATACGAAATGCTTCCAAGTACATCAAAGAGGACATACTCTTACAAATGCGAAAACCTAACAGTTATGATGTAGAAACCACATTTGAAGAATCACACTTTGAAGTTATGGATAACTTATTAACTGTTGAAGTATACGATGAGGGTGAATGTGTATCAAGAACAGAAACAAAACTTCCAAAAAAAAGTATCACAGCAATAATTACAGATGAGGAGGAATAATATTCTGGAAATAATACCACGCAAATTACTGTATTATAACAAACAAAAACACATGAATGATACACCATACGGCAGATTCATATTCCAATACGCTACCGAATGGACAGACCTCATGGAACATGAACTAAAACAAGAACCATCTTTAATAAAAAGAATAGAATATCTCAGAGAACATGCAGAAAGATTATCCCTGCAGACAAGATGCTGTGAAGATGGACTCACAGGATTCCAACATGACTGTGCCACAAGCCTCCTAGTGAACTGTTGGGAGTATGGATTTGAGTTGTGGCTCGGATTATCATTAGCTAAACATGACCAAGGATATACCTCACTAATATCAGAGAAAGCATCAAAGGTAATAGACCATTACCTAGCAGGAGACATAATAACAATCACAACAGAAAAAATAAAATGGGGGCTACAAGAGTGAACTTTCTAAAATGTGAAACAAAAGTAGTATTCGATGAGGAACACGAATATTACAAGACAGTTCCAAAGATTGCTCTGGATTATGAAGAAATATTAAGGGATTTCACATATGATACTAACCCTTTTAGTGACTATGGAATAGTAATATTATATAAGGGAGTTCATTGGGAAACGATCTCCGAAGGAATATTTGAGTTGTATCTCACACAATCCTTGGACCCAGTGCACTATTCAGACAAGGAACAGGAAGTAATACAGGACTTGTATAAAATGGAACCATACCAGCGAACTATATTATACGAAACATATGAGGATTTGAAGAAAATGTCAACTGTAGAGTTGGAGAAGATTATAAAACCAAGATACACAAGTGAATAATTAGATGATGGAGGAAAAAAGGAAATGACCAATAAACCCAACATGATAGAACCCATACCAATAGAAGAAGCAATATACGACTACACACAAGCATACCAGGACTACAAGAAACTCATACAACAAGCCAACAAATACATACAAAGCGACAAAGAAGTACTAACAGCAATACTCAAACACTACCTCCCCGATTGCAACATAAAAATCATCGGAGAACAAATAATACTAACCTATAATGGTGAAGACCGGTTCGAGTTTCTTAAACAGGTATATGATCAACTAGAACTCACAGATTGCAAAACAACATGGGGACTAGAAAACGATACAACCACAGTATACATAGACATCAAAGGTGGACTGAACAAGCAATGACAGAAGTAATACAGTTAGGACAACATCGATTACTTTGTGGAGATGCCACAAACAAGGAAGATGTAACCAAACTAATAGGAAACCATAAAGTAAACCTTCTCCTCACCGACCCTCCGTATGGTATTGATATAGTGAAAACCAATACCACCTTGGGGGGGGGGGAAACCAGCAACATTCAGGCAAAGTCGGACACCAAGGGGGTCCGAGCATCACACCATTCAAAACCAAGAAGGAGAGAGAGAGAGAGAGAGAGAGCATTACGGCACAATCGGAGGACAAGGGGGACCAGCCCTCCGACCATTCAAGAGGAAGAATCAGTCCACAATACAAATATCCAAGCAAACAATTCCAACACACACACACACACACCTAATAATGGTAAAATCATAGAAGCACGAACATACAAACCAGTAATCGGAGACAACAAACCATTCAACCCAGAACACCTACTAAGACTAGGAGTACCCACCATACTATTCGGAGGCAACTACTATGCAGACAAACTACCACAAAGCAACAAATGGTTAGTATGGTACAAAAAACCATCACTTGACGGAAAAAGAAACCACTTCAGTGACTGTGAACTAATGTGGACAAACTTACAAGGTAAAAAAGTAGACTGCTACCATCACACATGGAGTGGAATGGTCCGGAAAGGCAACCGAAGAATAGAACTACAAGAAAGAGTACACCCTACACAAAAACCAGTGGGATTACTCTCTCAGATAATAACTGATTACACTAAACCTGGAGACACAGTATTAGACTTATACGGTGGAAGTGGCAGTACACTAATAGCCTGTGAAGAAACTGGAAGGAAATGTCTGATGATGGAATTAAGCAAGGATTATGTGAATATTATCAGAGAACGATACCTTGCTTATGTCAAGGGAGAATCAACTATTAAAGTAGATGATGAATGTGTGGATGAGCATTATGTTGTGAGTAGTTTGGATTCCTGGTTAACATGATTGCTCTCCATTTCCAAACAAGATTACAACATAATAATTGAAGAGTAAAAAGAAAAAGTCACAATAGAAGAGGAGGATTAAAAACAATGACAGAAGAAGTATACCTTGACCAAACAGTAACCATCATCACCAAGGAAGAACCACATGGTAATAGTATTGACTTAGAAAACAACGAATTTCTGGACAGGATATTCACAGAAATGTACTATGGAGAATATGACACAGAAATGTACACAGTACTAATAGGAGAGGATGATTTCATCAAATTATATGAATTCTTCACAGTCCAACTAGGATTCAACAATCTTCCTGATGGTGAAAGGGAATCACTACTAGAAGTGTATGAAATGATGGCAGAAGTAATCAAAGAAGGATTACTGCATGAAGTACAGTTAGCATACAGTTTAAGAGACTGTGGGGAATAATATTGAATGAAAAAGAATCAGAAGAAGGATAGACGAGGATGGTGACTGAAGAATTAATCAAGGCATATCTACAAATAAACTGTTGCATATTTTGTACTCACAATCAGGATGAATCTCATTGGAGTTCAAATGTATGTAAAGAATGTTTAACAGATGCTGTAGAACAAGTAGAAAACATCCAAATAGCGAAAATAGATGTGAACATAGACATAAATACGGAGATGAACTCAATTGGTTCTGATGACAACGATTGATAAAATAGAAAATGAATGTGTGACCTGTTTGTATGAATGTACAAAAGGTTCTAGTATATCGATGTGTGATGTTTGTGTGGATTATGATTGTTATACTGAAGGTACTAAGGATGAATACATGAGAATGGCAAATAAACACAGAATCAAATGTGTATTGAAAAATTATGTAAATGAAGTCTGTGGATTCACAATAAGTGATGAAAATCTAGAAGAACTGGCAGAAGAAGTAGTGAAGGTGATAAGATGACTGAAAGAATATGTAAAAACTGTAAACACCTTTTGACAGTTACAAACACAAGTAAGGACAAATGGTACGAATGTTACCTTGCACATCCAGAATGTGCAAGTGTAAATCTCACAGATACTTGTCATGTATGGGAAGAAGTCAGAAAGGAAAAAGTGGAGAATGAAACAGTGAAAAAAGAACAATCACGTGAAGACTTAACCGAGTTGAAGGAAAACATACAATCCCTGCTGATTCAAAACACGGATAATGTAAATGGGATTAATTACACAAAACTCAAAAACAAAACATATGCTGGCATAAAAAATGATGTTATTAAAGACCCATTCATATATGGTGCTATAACTCCAAACGATATCAAAAGAGAAATAGACAGACAGACAATGATGCTAATTGCATTAGGACTCCTTGAATCAATCAATTGTTATATATTCAACCCAAACAAAATCAGATTTGGTGAACATATCCCCACAACCGTAAAAAAGAACTTAGGGATATACAAGAAAATATACAAGGAAGCACCAGTAGAAGGAGGAGTAACGATAGAATGAACATACCATTTTTTGCAATCGAAGCATGCATAGACTCATGCCTAGAAGCAGAATACAAAAACTATCCAAGCAGAAAACAGAAAATCAAAGAACTCATAATATTAATAAACAAATTCTTCGGAACACCACCAGAGACAGATGAGATAAACATCAACCCATACAACAACAAAAAATACGAACTAATGAAACCATCAATACATGACATACACAAAGACTGGAGAAGACAAACATACGAAACATTACAAGAACAATCACTAGACTTGGATAATGCTCTGAATTACTACCATGCAACACTAGCCTTATGGCACTTCGAAATAGAAGTAAATGTTCCACCAGAACTAAGAATCACAAGCCACACACAAGAAGAAGAGGAGGATTAGAACCATATGTTATCAGTACCTAAGATGATGAGAATACTAGAACACACAAAACAATTCCGGATATGCACAAATAACTGTGGAGAACAATACCTCAATCCATGCAATCAATTAGCAGACAACAGAGTATACCAGGATGATAAAGTAGTGTCATTCCACTTCCCTAATGGTGTGATAATACAATACGAATGTGTTGATCAAATCAGCATGGAAGAAAACGAGACTCAAACCGGAATCATATTATCCATATGCATACTCCCTGGCGACCCATATGAATCAACAATACAACAACTAGTAATACCCAAATACACCTTGGACGGACTTGGAGTGCAGGTAGTGGTGGATTGTAAGATTGTTGGCCTAGCAGAATATGAAAAAGGGAGGGAAGAAATACTATGACAACAGAAGCAGACAATAAAGAGGAACACAATGACTATGAAGACATCGAACTAACCATAGAAGAACTAGAAAAATACTTCATCAAAACAGTTGAAGAAATACAAATCACTGATGACATCGACAAAGTATTGTTCGATGAAGATGCAATGTGGATAACGTACTACATCAACCCACCATGCGGATTATCTGTCAAAATAAACAACACCCTATTCAGTTATGAAGGGCAAAGAATAGACAAACTAGTCATATACAAATCAGGTAATAGTAAAAGAATTTACTGCTATGACCACAACGATAAATGGGTGGAAGATGTGGACATACTAACCACCGAGCCTTACGAGAATATACGGTTCATATTTGAGTATGGTGACTTGAAAACATGCTCCACCACGGACAAGGAGCAACAATCATACGTGGAATTATATGAACAGTTGAGTCCTTATATGCCTGTTGAGGAAAATCGTCGAGTGGTTCAAAAATGGTTTGAAGAATATCAAAAGTTTGAGTTACCACCCTTCGAACTACCCCCCTTCGAACCAAAACATACAGTAACTCTTCCGGAAATACCCAGGGAAGAAACCGAAGCACTACTAAAACAATTCCGGATGAACCCTGATAAGTACAAGCAAATTATCATGGATAAACTGGAACACTCATATGAAACATACGGTCTACCAGATGATACACCAGAAAAGATGACCAACGAGAAAGGATATATGAACTGTGAGGACAGTAAGTCAAAATGAACACACGACAAGAATGGAACATGGAAACACAACAACAATACAATAAAATCAAACAAGAATACGATTACTATCAAAACAGCATATTCCATTATAAAGAGTATTGCATTGAATGCAAAAGCCAAAACAAGAAACCATTACACCCCAGAGAGTTAATACAAAAAAGAGATGAACTATGGCCAGACTACTACCCCCTCATCATCCTGAAAAGAAAAACAAACCCGGAAAACGATAATAAGACATCCAACCTAGACAAGTGGCTATAAAAATGACAGACTTCAAAAAATGGAACAAAATCATAAAAAAACTAACATACAAACACAACACCTTCCAAATATTCAAAGACTACCTCGACATCATCATAGACAACTTCACCATACCAGACCAAACACCACTATTCCAGCATCATGAACGATACACAGAACAAGAACACAGATACTTCGCAGAACTCTACAAAGAACATGTAAATATTATGCAAACAATGTTGGAAGAGAAGGAGTATTATGACTTTCCTGGTGAATGGTGGGAATCTGATCAGAACCTTACCAACAAGGACACTGAACAGTATTTTACTCCACCAGATATTGCTGATTTAATGTGTGAATTATTGGAAGTTGATTCTCTGAGTAGTGATTGTTGTACTATGCATGATTGTTGTTGTGGTAGTGGTCGTTTTGCTTTGGCTTATCATAAGTATCGGCCGAATGATTGGTTTTTCTTGGTTGATATTGATGAGATTGCTGTGAAGATGACTTTGGTGAATATGTTGTTTCATGGTATGCGTGGGGTGGTGTGTCATGGTAATGCTTTGACTCGTGAGGTGTTTTCTTGTTGGGTTGTTACTCCTTCTTTGTTGGAGTATTGTGGTGTGCCTTATGTGGTGCCTTATGGTAAGGATATTGGGTGTGCGCTTAGTTTTCTACCAAGGGAGGTTGTGCCTGTTAACACTACTGATAGTGATAATCCTGCAGACAAAACAAAAAAGTCTGATAGGAAAGAGCAGACAGATAAAACAGTAAGAGGATTGGATGCATGGCTAAAATAAACAATATAATGCAATACCTCAAGACGATACAAGACAATCCAAATGACACAATACAATTCACAAGCAGTATACCAGTATCAAGAGCATGGGAACTAAACCTCTTCTTCCAAAAGGATAAGGACAAGGACCAGTATGTCAAGGAAAAAATCATACATGAGAAGATATTACCGTATCCTCCACCTGTTTCATTCACATTACATCACTGGCAAATCATCAAGGAGGAGTATTCCAGTTCTTATTTGGAGTATACTGTTAGTATGTTGAAGGAGGATTATGTGGAGTATTTGTATCATATGGTTCTCTTTGAATTGTTATAAACCCCCACATATTTTTTTGTTCTATTTTTTTTGTGTAATCGTTACACAAATATATTGAGGGCATGAACTCAGTGAGGGGTGTGATGTTATATACTCCCACATAATTTGGTGCAATCACCCTCAACAAAATAAAAAAGGAGATAAGACATGCATAATTTATTTTATATACACTCATATGCACCAAATAGGAGTACAATCATACACACACCCACACACAACCCCCTCACACACAAAAAAAAGAATAAAATATTGACCATGGAGGTGAAAACAATCATCCAAGAAAACAAAACATTCAGCCAAACACTAATAAAAGCAACCGGCGAACAACCAATACCCGGAACACTAACCGGAACATGCTGCATGTGCGGACAACACACAACACAAGGCAACCCCAAAAAATTCGGATCCAACTTCACATGCACAGACTACCTAGAAACAGGAGAAGTAATCTGCCCATACTGCCAACACATAGTTAAGAACAGTAACAGTTATCGAAGAACCATGTTCCTACTAACAGAACACGAGTTCAAAAAATTTAAAAAAGCAGACCTGAAAGATATCATATTCAACCTCCCAGAAGATGAGGAGTTTTATTTATACTTAACACAAACATGGCAGAAACTAGGCTACATCCGAATGAACAAAGCAAGAAACACCAACAACACGGACAAGGTAACAGTAGTGATGGACTATGACATCATCACATACAAACCAGAAACACTAACACAATACTACGAACTGGTAACAGAACTACGAGCATTAAAGATAAGCAAAGAAGTACTCACACATGCCACATTTGAAGTACACCACATACGGAGAATGATAGAAGCATTCGGACATACACGTGCAAGACACATAACCAGGACAGTAGAACAGTACAAGGGCAATCCTGTATGGGAGTTAGCCATATACATCAGTGACTAAAAAAAATGGGTGGTGTACCATCTGATGGCTAAGAAGAGAATAAACATTCAAATAGATGAAAACAATCACCGGTACCTTCAAAAGATAAGAAGAGAAATAATGATTGAAAACTATCATCACATCAAAATCAGCCGACCAATCGAACTAGCATTAATCGAGTTAAGAAAAAACAACACAGACCAGGAAATCAAAGAAAAAATAATGCACTTCGACCGACTCGGTAACGATGGAAGAGAAGAACTAATCAAACAATTATAAAAGATGTGGGAGGAGTAAATAATTATGGAAATCGACGAAACCGAAGTAATGAGAATAGAAAACAAACTAGCAGGCATACTAGCACTAATATACGTCCGGATACCATGGACAAAAATCAAAGTACAAAACGCTCACAAATTCTTCATAGACCGTATAAGAGCAAGCAGTAACACCAGGACATTCAAGGAATACCTTGACCTGTTATGTAAGAAAACACAAGTTGAAATGGTGCAAATAGACACGGAAGACATAGAATACCTTGACAAGTACAATAACATTACCATGAGGCTCATACGAAATGAAAGTCTATACATATGTAACCTAGCACTTGAAACAGCAGACAACATCAAAAAAGGAAAAGAGGATTGATAATTTATGGAGACAATACGAATAAAAGGAAACTGGACCGCAACAGCACCAATAGTGCATTTTGGTAGTGAAGATTATGGAACAACCAAACTAATACACGTACAACCAACCATCATAAGAAACAGTATCAGTGGAGAACCAGAAATAGACAACATACCATGCATACACGGAAACGCAGTCAGAGGAATGCTACGAAGACTACTATTGGATGACTTCCTAACACAAGTAGACTATGACCTCACCAGTAAGAAGATATACCACTTCCTCTTCACTGGAGGATTACTGGAAGCCATAGACAGTAAAGACAAGGGAAGCATCAACCTAACCAAGAAAAAAGAAATCCGACGATACATACCCCCTATAAGCTTACTGGGAAGTGCACTAGGTAATCAGATGATACAGGGCAAACTCAAAGTAGGAATAGGCAACATAGTCTGCGATGAAACCAAACACTACATCGAAGAAGACAATCCGGACAGTTTCAGTGCATACAACCTCAAAAGCACAGACTTCGGAACAAGACTAGATGACCTGGAAATAGGCAGACAAATAAGCAGTAACGAAGATGCAGAAGATAAGGAAAACAGTGAACAACATAATCAGATGAAGTATGAGTTTGAATCACTTATACGTGGTACAAGGTTTACTCATGAATTCATATTAGAGGACATGTTACCTCATGAGAAAGGTTGTTTCAGTCGCATGCTAGAATTATGGCATGAAAGACCGTACCTTGGTGGTAAGAGTGGTACTGGTTATGGTATGATTAGTTTTGATTATAATTTGCCTGATGATCTTCCAAGTAGTCAAGTGTACTTGGATTATCTTGATGAGAATAAGGATGATATTCAAAGATTCCTTGTAGGCTTATGTAAAATATGGAAGTAAAAGAGATGTACAATGATTACAAACGTTTGTTCCTAGAATATGAGTGTGGCACTGATTACACACCATTACTTGTAGAAATATCTATAAGACCACCACTCTTCATGGCAAATCCGTGGATATTCTTCGATGGTATCATATCATACCTCTGCATGAGAGAAGCACTAGGCGAGGAATACTGGACACTACCCACACATGAAACAGTAGACACCAGCCTACTACGATTACCACTCAAACAAACAAGCGACATATACCATGCCAGCATAGGAATACTACACAAACCAGTACTCAAAAAGAACACCATCTACAAAAGATTCACAGATAAGGAAACGTACCACCTCAACAAGAAACAACAAACCGGTAAAATACGAACCAACGCCGGACACTTCAAAGACTTCATGATAAACCTACCACTAGTAGTAACTGATAAGGTGCATTTTTACTGTAACGGTGATAAAAAAGACATCAAAAGACTACTACACAACCTAACAAGGATAGGCAAAAAAACCAGTATCGGCGGAGGACACATCAAACAAGTCAACATACAAGAGACAGACAAGGATTACAGTTTCTACAAGGACGGCTACTGCCTCAAACCCTTACCCAACCACGTGGACATACTACCAGTACAACCAGGAGATAAATGGCAAAGATGCACATACAAACCACCCTACTGGGAAAGCAACAACACACAACTATGCAGAGTACCACCCAACCAACTAATAGGAGAAGAAAACATTGCATAAAGACAACAAAATGCCTCGAAGAACCCTCGCTGCATATATGATGCACAGTAAAACAGAGGAATACAAACAGAACATACAAAAAGCACGAATGAACATCCACCAGATACTAAGCGAGGAGATGTACAAACCAGTACTGGAATACAGTGGAGGAAAAGACAGTATAGTAATGGTAGACTTGTTCATGAAAGAAGATGACACGTTACCTGTTTGGAATTATCATCCAGGGTATGCTTGGAGTATAAAACAATTGTTCCGAAGCCCACAGATACAATGTGACATAGTAAAAACACTGTACACAATGGACCCAGTACCTAAGAACACATATACCAGTAATTTCCCACCATTAACAGAGGAGGGTGAATGCACAGACCCCAATTATCGTATACAAGATTATTTTGACTGCTTGTTTGAGTACATGGATGATAATGGGTTAAATGTTGAAGTATTGGGTATTCGTGGGCAAGAAAGCAGTACTCGAAGACAAAGAGTTAAAGCTCCTCTTGTCCACGTAGAAAAAGACAGAGTAGTGAGTTTTCCTATCAGTCACTTAACTACTGATGATATCTGGGCTTACATAGTGAGCAATGACATTTATTATTGCAGGCATTATGATAAGTATGCAGAGACGTATGGGTATGATAAGTGTCGTTTTACGAGTCATTATAATGAGAATGATTTGTATACTGGTGGGAGTTACTATTTTGATAAGATAATGGAGGTGTAGTCTGCCATGGGTAGTGGTGGAGGTGGTGAGAGTGACCAGTCTAGTAAACGGTATAATCGTAATAAGGACAGTCCTCGTAACACCCTTAGAGAACATTTGAAAAAGAATAAACAATGATGAAGTGGGGATTGGAGGAGGGTACAGTTATCCTTCTCCTCCCCATTTTCTCTTCATTTTACACCTTTTATAATCAGACAAGGAATATTGGATTAGGAATATAACACTAACTAGTACTATTACCCCACAACCAAGGAGGAAAAAAACAATATGAGAATAATAATCAGACTAAATAGTGAAAACACCATCAAGGTACCATTCAACTATAATAGTATCATCACAGGAATAATATACACAACACTACACGACAAACACTACAGCAACCACCTACACGAAGACAAAGGATTCAAATACTTCACCATAAGCCAACTATACTTCTACAAATTCAACATAGACCACACACACCAACAGTTCAATGTCAAGGACGGATTCAGCTTCATAGTATCCTGCCCAGACAATTACTTCATCAACACACTAATGCAAGGACTAGCAGAACAACAATACGTGTGGCTCAACAATCAACGATTAACAGTAGAATCCATCATAGTCGAACCCTACTTCAAGAAAGATGTAACAACCACCTATTACACACTAAGCCCCATACTAGTAAGAACCAAAAGACTAATCGAAGGAAAAGAAAAAGTCCACGATTTAAACCCCAGTGAAACACAATTCTACACACAAATAAGAGAACTACTAATCAAGAAACACAACCAATACCACAACAAAGAAGAATACACCACCAGTGATATACAGGTAACAAGTCAAATGCGGAACACCAGAGGAGTACGAATAGCAATCAAAAAACATGACAACATCACATACAACCGGTCATACTTCATGGACATAACCATAACAGCACCACCACCCTTACAAGACTTCATATATGACTGTGGTGTAGGAGAAAAAACAGCAATGGGCTTCGGTTGTATAAGCCTGGGCAAAACAGAAAAAGAAGTTAAAAAACAATTCCAACAAATGAGCTGAAAAAATATGATGAAAGAAATGACATACCGGACAAGAAAAGACCGAGAAACAAGAGGAATAGAAATACTACTCAAAGAAAACTACAAAGGATACACATTCTACATACTCAACCTACAAACACACCCCCCCGCCTACATAGTATTAAATGACACAAGCCCCTACTTCAGAAGACCATACGATGAATGTGCACAGATACAATGTCATGGAGGAATCACATACTCAAAAGACTGCCTACTATGGGATGGAAAGATTGTTCCCTCATCACCTGATACATGGGTAATAGGGTGGGACTATGCACATAGTGGAGACCAATACGGAGAAGAACAACACACCCCACTTCCTTGTAATGAGTACTGCCCAGAGTACAAGAAATGGACCACCAGTGAAATAAGAGAAGAATGCCTTGATGTCATAGAACAACTAATAAGGGAGCAATAGCAACATGCTGTTCGGAGATAAACTATTCAGACGAATACACAACAACCTAATCCAACACGATTACGTCAAAGAAATAAACACAAAATCCTACAACAACGGATTCTATAAATTCCGTGAACCACTACCCAATGAAGTATACATCTTCAAATGTAACGATTCCAAGGAACAGTTCAGGTACACTCCAAGATACCTTTACATTGATAAACATGGATTAAAGGTTTATTGTCGACTCATAAGTAATTTTCCTCAAAAGAAATACAAATTACACCAGGAAGAATTCTTTACCCTCGTTCCTTTTGATATTGAACTTAGCCCATATGGTAAGTTGCTGAAGACAGACTATCACAACCATGGACGAGTAGAAGGTATTCGCCCCAATGCATGGGAAAACATGGCTAACAGAACAATTAAACAGAATCAACGAAAAACTAAGAAGGAAATAACACTGGATGAACACAGGATAGCAATAGAAATAAGAGGACCACAAGAAGCTCAAGCAGATATAAACGCATTCACAGAAAAATTCTCAAGACATAGTGGGATGTGTATTGATAAGACACTAAAGTTTAGGATCAACAATGACTGTCATGAATTTGAATTATACCTGAAAGAGAATTATCCAGATGAGGACTGCTATTGCAGAATAAAGAATATCATGGGATTCCATGAGGATAATTGGACCATTGAAACAATCAAGAAGTATCACAAGAAATATTGTCCGGACTACCACAAGGACCAGGAGGAATACTCCTTGCTGGAAGTGAATAATATGTTGTTTGATTTGAAACTGGAAGATGTTCTCCTTGGATATGAGCAGGTGACATCACCATATGTGTTCGATACTGAAACAGTATTTGAGGGTAGTGTTGAGGTGCTTAGAAGATACTTCATATAAAGGGGTTTGAATGTCATATGTCAAAAACTGGAGAAAAATACATTGTAAAACTAGGCAATACAAAGAAGGGTGAAGAAAGATTTCAGTTGAGTCTGAAGGCCGTTGATACAAAGGAAACCGTTTATATTATGAGTGGAACTGATTTGGAGCGATTGGTAGATATTCGTAATAAGATATTAGCCCTAGGTCCACTCTGTGAAGAAGATTTGAGAAGGGTGAGAGAACAATTTAGGCCACCTCGTAAAGAACCTCAGATAGAGGATTATATTGTGTATACTAGGAGTGGTACCTATCGTGTTATGTGTAGGGGTAAGGGTTATGGTACGTATAAGACTATTGAGGAGGCTCGTTTGTGGCGTGACCGGTTAGTCGAGTGTGATTGGGATGAGGATATGGTGGATCTTCCTGTTAGGCGTAGGAATCGTAGTCCTTTGGATAAGTATATTATGAAGGATAGTGGGGGTTATTATATTGTTAAGATGGGTGTGAATGAGAATGGTAAGGTTGTGCCTATAAGGTATGATAGTTGTATTCCTACGTTGGAGGAGGCTCGTCGTATTCGTGATGATTGGGTGAGTATTGATTGGGATTGGGAGCGTATTGATTTGATTTAGTGTTATTGTTGTTTTCATGTTTGCTTGATTTTTTTCAAGTGTTTTTTATTTTTTTTCTCTTTTTTGGGGAAACCTTTATATACTCGTTACACCAAAGTATAATACAACAAGTAGGAGAGAACAACAACAAAAAAAATATTCCCTACAAAAAGGTGGACAACCATATGAACACAAAACTACAATTCATAACCGAAAACATACAAAAAAACATGAAAAAAATACTAACAGTCAAAATCACACCAGAAATGGACGAATTCGACATCGATGACGCATTCATAGAAGCAGGACTAGAAACAACAAGAAACGAAACATACAAACTAATAAGAGAACTATCAATGTTCTCAGAATACTACACAGACGATGCAAAAACAATACCAAACATCAAAGAAATAGAAGAAAACGCAAAACAAATGCTAAACACATACTGCGAAGACCAATACACACAAACAAACAAAATACTACAAACAATAACAGAAGAAAAACCAGACGATACACCCGAAGAAGAAGAGGAAACACCAATAAACACAAGAATATACTTCACAATAAAATGCAACGAACAAGAAATAGACTTCTACAACGAATACAACGAAGAAGGAGAATGCAATGACGGATACAGTAGGAACCCCACCAGTGGTTGGACAGGATACACACAATGGCACAGTGGATGGTCAGAACAAGATGACACACTAGAAGAAACATGGGCAGCAATAAAAGAATACTCACGTAGTATGGCCTTATATGATTTAGTAAGCAGCATGACACAAGAAGACATCAACAAGGAATACGAAACAGAATACTACTGTGAAGACTATGTAGACGAGAAAAAAACATACAAATTCACAGTCATATGCTACGACATAGAAGAAGAATATGAAGAATAACAAAAGAAAGGAGGGAGTAGAGAATGGAAACTATAATGGAAGAAATAAAACGAGACAACGATGAATACCACTTCACTGATGAAGATTTAAAAACAGTAGAAGAATTCATAAATGAAGCAGAAGAACAAATTAAAAAACACGGAGCATACAACCATAGAGTTTTCACTGCATCTGTAAACCTCTGCTTACTGGATTATCTAGGCAATGGAAGAGAATACCTTGTAGATATGGGGCCACAATACATCTGCAAGTACTACTGCCAGGTGTACCTAACTGAATTCAAAGAAAATCACTCAGAACAAGACAAAGAAACCATGAGAAAAATACTGTCCCCATACAAGGAGTACATGGATTCAGACATGAAAGAACTACTAGGGGGAATAGAATTATGACTGAAAAAATAATAGTAAATACTGGGGAATTTCCCAGTCCACCTTATTTTGAAAATGTTTACTTCAAAAGAATTAAACGAAGTGAACTCAGAGTTATCCGTGCCAATGTACATTACTGGCACGAACTACTAGAAAACATGGTAGTATACCGTGTTAATGGTGAAAATGCTTTTTTCCTCACTGGTAAAGGAAACTGTTCACAGTTATACAAGTTCCTCAAAAAGGAAGACATTGATTTTTTCGATGTTACCCCTGCCGGTATGACTAATGTATACACAGTATTATCCACATTTGGAAAGGTAATTGTTGATCCAAAAAAGATGTACTACTTCAACATCAAACTAGGAGAAAAAGACTGTGAATTATATTACTGCTTCGAATAAAACAAAAACGAAGAATAATGACAATAATAATAATGGGAGGAATAGAATAACATGAGCATGTTTTTTCAAAACGAATACGAATACGAACCCAACATAATAGACAAAAAATCATTCGATGAACTGGAGAAAAAAGTAGGAGTACATGGCAGACCATACTCCATCGAATCATTACCAGACCGGTGGGCATACTTCTCCTACCTCAAAGGATTAGAACACGGATTATCCGAGATGTACTCAATCAACTTCGGATACACCATATCATCATTCATAGCCGATATGGGAGTAGATGCAGGAACAGACATCTACTTCAGAGTAGGAATGGATGATGCAATATTCGACTTATATGAGGAATGCAACCGATTAGCCTCAAAAGAAGAATGGAACGATGAAGAAGTAATACAAGAATTCTTCCATTGTGTACTGTTATTCTACAAGTCACCAGAGGGTGCATGTAAATATGAAAAAGCAGCATTCCACCACAACATAAGAGTGGGAAGCAAAACGAAAACATGGTTCCTATCAAAGAAACAATCAAGCAAACAAACAATAAATGATTTAATGAAACGAACAATACCATGTCCACAAATAAAGGATAATGGTAAAAATGAGAACATCACATTCAAATTCACCTTCTCTGAAGAGGAACGGTGGAACAATTTACCTGGTGAATCTGATACTGAAAAACTAAACAGTTTGCTCAAGTGATGATGTATGAAATACATTTACTTCAAAGATGGAAAATATCGTATCCGTAAAACAATACAGGGTAAGACACGTGACTTTGGATCATACCAGACTGAAGATGTAGCAGAGTACATGGTGGATTACCTGGTGGGGCATGATTGGATTATTCCATCATACCATATTTTCCAGTTGGGTGACAGTTATCATGTTGTAGCAGATATGACAAGGTACTCATCATCCAAGGCACGATTACAGTATGTGGGAAGTGCATCCTCACAGGAGGAAGCAGAACAACTTGCATGTAATCCGTTAGGTGAGAAGTATCTCAACAAAATCAGTGATGGATACAATATCAGCAAGACAGTAAAGGGCAAATCGGTATCATATGGTTACTTCAAAGACCATAATATTGCATATGATATGAGGGAATACCTAGTATCCTGTGAATGGCAACTTCCAACACACACAAACGAATACCTCATACACATCAAAGAAAACACATACCTCATCCGGATACAAAACGGCAAGATAAAACTAGTAAACAATGATGACCTACAAAACATCTACAAGACCAAACAATCATACAGTATCAGCAGAATAGTGGGCAAACAAAGAGAAAACTACAAAACATACCCCACACTACAAGAAGCCATAAGCATGAGAAATTTCCTAAGAGAACACAACTGGGACAGTGAATCATTCAAAGAGGAATACGATAAACGATACCCACCACTACCAGAATACATTTACTTCAATGATGGTAAGTATGTGGTGCGAAGATTCTGGAAAGGAATGTCAAAAACATACGGACAATACAACACACTAGGAGAAGCAGAAAGCAGAGTACAATACTTAGTGGAGCATGACTGGAAGACACATCAGAACATCAACATAGTTAATTATGATGGCACATTCTATATTACCAAGAATGTGAATATTGGCTTGGCTACTCCTTTCAGAAGATTTTATTATGCTTCAGATAGTCGTGATAAGGCAGAGCAGATGTTGGAACGGTTTAAGTTGGAGGGTTTTCCGGAACCATTTCTTGTTACGAATAAGTACAGGTACATTATTCGCAATAGGCAGGTGTATTATGTGATGTATCGTGGTGTGAAGTTGTGTTATACCAGGTCATTAAGTGAGGCTTTTGTTGCTCGTGATTTATGCGAATTACTGGGTATGCGTGTATTGGTTCCTGGTGAGTATGTGGTTGATGGTGTTGTTTATACTGTTGTGTTGAATCCTTGGGGTACCCCTTTTTTGGGGAGGGCTTGAAGGGTTTATTTTTTTTCACAAAAAAGAAAACATTTATATACTTGTTACACCATATAGTAGTATAACAAATAGGGGAGAACAACAACAAAAAAAAAACACTATTTGTAAACACACCACAAAAGGAGGACAACCATATGAACCAAGAACTAACCTGGACTGAAATACACGTCCCATCAGCACTAACAATACTCATAACAGTAATCACATTCATATTTACTGTTCAACTATTCGCAGGAATATAAAGGAACAATCTCCTGCACATCACCACCACGTATACAAACAGTTTCAAATACCTTTCTTTCTTTTACTATTTTTTTCATTGACTGCGGATCATCAAATCATGTAATCGTTACACAGTAGGGTGAGGAAGTGCAAACTTTCTCATCATATAACAACATATTATTGAAATATTATTCACTAGGAATATTGAGAAGGAAGCATGAAGCAAGTTGTGCAGACATGTCATGAAAATGGCCCTACTTGAAATGTGAGAGAAACAGTGTTTTAGAGATTTCACTGCCCACCTCAAAGGTAAGAACATGTGCTTCATTCCTTTTGTTACCAGTGGGGGTTTATCCTGTCAACAGTATTGACAAACAAAACAGAGATAATCAGAACAAATATGAAAAAAAAATGGATTCGAAGAAATGCGAATCCGGATTTATTATCAATATAATAGTTTAATAGTTAGTGTAGATATTTGTAGTTTTATTTATCAATATTCATCTTTCCTCAAGTGTGGCAAGTCCACACAATCATTGGGGGAAGAAAAAAAATTAATTATACTGTCAATATGGACGCATGGGATGGAACTGTCATGGGGGGAACAAAAATAGCTGAAGAAACAAAAATTCAAGTGGACAAGTTTACATGTCATAGAGTCACACTTCATGTTTTCCTTATTCATCTTCTTGCATAAATGTAATTTGAACGTGGGAGTTGAAAGGAAAACAAAAATGTGTGTAAATTTATAATCCACCAGCACCTACAAATTTACAAGACAATGTATGGGGTTCGATTCCCCACAACTCCAATCTATGAAAATATACAACAAACCCACAAGAGAACACAACCAACTACAAAACAAGAAACATAAACACATACAAAAAACAAGACATGGATATGTAATCCGGAAAACAACCAATGGAACCACATACTACTATGGATGCTACAACACACTCCAAGAAGCAATAACAATAGAACACAAACTATCCAAACACAAGTACACGCCACGACTAAGCCAACAGAACAACCACCGGAAAGGAACAGAGTACACCCGATGGCTACAACAACAACTCGACAAATACTAAACCGAATAATGAGAGATAGGATAAAAGTAAGATGATGAGGAGTAGCATGATAAACACCAGAAAAGCAAGAAAAAAAAGAGAAATAAGACAAGCACGCAAAAGAATATACCAAACAAGCAAATGCAGGTGGTGTGGAAAACGATACAAAAAAACACACACCGCACAAAAATACTGCACAACCAAATGCACCACAGAATCCAGAAGAGAAAGAGACAGACAATGGCATAACAAACACAAACGTAAATACAGAAAAGTAGGCACAACCAACATCGGACAACACGCCCACAAAAACGAGGAAATAGAAAAATTAATCATACTCAAAGAAAAAAGGAGAACAGGACTGTGAACACTGCAAGCAAGATATACATGATAATCCTCACACAACTATCAATGACCATCATTCAATCATTCCAGTTACTTCTTGTATTCACCGATATTATACCTTATGATGAGGTGCAAATATTCATCACTATTCTGACTATTATGCTCACGATAGTAGTGACTAGTTATTCCTTGGATATTGAGAGTGAGTATTATCAAATCCTCAATGATCTGAAACACTGGGGAGAGGAAGAACAATAAAACCAAATAACGTATTATTATCAAAATGGGAGGAAATAAAAAGCATGACAAATCCAAACATACCAATACAAGCATGTAAAAGATTACTACAAACAGGCAACAACTTCCGTGTCAGCAAAGATGCATCAGAAGAATTATCATGTATCCTCGAAGATACAGGAGTAACAATAGCTGAAACTGCATACAAATTTGCTGCACACGCCGGAAGAAGAACCATCAGAAAAGAAGATGTACTCCTAGCAGTTGAATCACTAGAAGAATAATTAATATGGGTATACATGGAACAACTAAGAGCAAACGAATTACCAGAAAACATAAGAGAAATTAAATCCGGCAAGAAAACCACATACCAACTACGAATCAAGCCCAGTGACTATACCAAGAAGATATACATCAAACAAAGCCAGAACCTAAGAGAACTAATAGAACTCAACAACAAGATAACAGCAGAACTACCCCTCACAAAAAAAGAACTCACGAAATACAAGAACAAAAAACTCACAGTCAAATCACCCACAGTATCCAAGTACATAGTACGAGTACCCAACCAGTATGGTTACAGTTACAACATCCGGAAACAAGGCAAATCCTTTGCATGCTTCAAAACACTTGAAGAAGCAGAGATGATGCGAGACAAACTCGTGAAGACGGGTTGGGATGAAAGCTTGGTAGATGAACTGGTTATTCGAAGAGAGAATAGGGAAAAGTACAAGTATATTATCAAGACTCCTGAAAACAAGTATGTGGTACGGAGGAAAATAGGTGGTAGGAGTATTACTTTTGATTCTGGTTTGAGGACATTGGATGAAGCTGTTCGGTGTCGTGATTGGTGGGCTGAGCATGATTGGGATTTTGATACTGTTGACCTTGACTAGAACATGTTGAGATGGGAGGTATGGTCTATTGTATCTGATGAGATGGTTTGTTATATCAGAAGATATGGTGATATATTTTTTTTGCTAATACTTAGTGTTGACATGTATTCTGATTCTCTTATACAGCAGAGGATGATGCCCCCCATTCATGATTCTCATGGGTATAATGTTTTCATCATTAAATCACTAAAATCAAAAGAATATGTTCCCGTAATAAAGAGGATGGGGGAACATGGGATGAGAGCATCACTCCTGTTTGATGGGAATCCCAATATTCAAAAGCACAAGACCATGAATCATGTAATCACATTAGTGTGAAGCAAAATCGTATAGTGAGTTCAACTCTCACACAAACCAACACAAAAAAAATAGTAGATAAGAATAACATATATGGAGATGAAACAAAATGGCAGAACTACCAAAAGCACCAGTAATAAGAATATTCAAAAACAACGGTGCAGAAAGAATAAGCAAAGAAGCAGAAGAAAAAATCGTAGAAGCAGTAGAAGCATACACAGCAAGACTAGCAAATGCAACATACGACCTAGCAAGACACGCTGACAGAAAAACAATCCAACCAGAAGATGTCGAACTAGCATTAAAATACAACAAAGCATAACCACCCCCATCAAACAATAGATAACCTCACCACCCACACTATTTTATTTTAATTTATTTTTCAACAACCTTTCAGTGTAACAAGCACAAACAGGACACAACAGTCCAAAAAGAAACTCATTCTGTTTGTTACAATTAACGAAGCATTAATATAAGGAGCATGTAATATTCATTTTTTTTTATTGTTCAAATTACTCCAAGAATTTGATCTGATGAAAAAAGGGTAAGATCAACAATGGATTCATATATTACTGAAGATGAAACCGGACAGAAAATTCGTGTAACCCTACACACAAAGTGTCCTAACTGCAAGCGTCTTGACACGGAGTGTTATGATGAACGTCTTGAGGAATTATATTGTAGTCATTGTGGTCTTGTTATGGAAGCTCCTTTTTGTCCAGATTTGGTATTTCCTGGGAGGCGTATTCGTATTTCCAGGGAGTATCTGTGATTTGGCCATAATTGTGTTATAAACTAACTTGCTATTATTTTTTTTAGAGTATTTACAGATATTCTCTTTTCGTGAAAAAAATGGATGATGCTCCATTCATGATGGGAGGGGGGAATCGGAATATGCTATTAGCATGGGGGTTTCTCCTGGTGATGAATGAGAATACAAAAATTGTTCTTTGTGGCAATATTCTTCTTTTTTGGTAATTTCTGTCAGCACGCAGTTTTTATTGTGCAATAAATTTTTTTCCTGATGATTATTGATATTATATATTGTTTTTTTAGCCAACCCTTTTTTGGGACACGTATTTAGAGGGTAACTTCCTGCTATTGTTGGGGTACTGCTACTCCCCTCTCATTAGTGTGTTGGTCATCATCCTATATTTTTTTTTGAATATGTTCATTTATAATAATGGAGTGGAAAAAACACAGCTCCACCATAATCTCTCTTCCCTTTTTCTAATCAAAAGAACAAAGTTCCGGATTAATAAAAAAAGGGGGAGGGGTATTGGTGAGGTAAATGGGTGTTATATCAATTACCAGTTCTTTTTGATAATTATGAGGGTTCGATTCCCCACAACTCCTAATACGAAAAATAAAACACAAACATTTTTTGGAGGAATACTATTGGATGTAAAAACACAACAAATTATCATAATCATACTCGGAATACTCGCAATAGCGAGTGTAGTAAAAGGCAATCAAACCACATTGGACATAATAATCGCAGGACTAATCGGGTTCTTAAGTAACAAAACCCTCACAGACAAACAATCAGAAATAATAGAAAACCAGATACAAGCAGGTAAGGATGATGTGCAATGAGAAAAACAAACAAAGCACTAAAGGAACAAAACAAGACTACCGATTTCTAGACTACCGCCTGGACCAACTAGAAACCAACCTACGCAAAGGACAGGAAAAACTAGAAATAGAACAAAAAAACAATTACAATGACCTGATTAAAATGTTGCAAGTACTCCAGGAAGGCAATAACGAACAAAACAAACAACTTGTAGAACTAGCACAAAGACAAAAAAGTGTCGAAGAAAAACTACCCTGCATAGACAGTCTCAAAGAAGTAGCTACGAAGCACAACACAGAGATAAAAGAACTGGAACGCAGGATGGAAATATACAAACAAATACTCATGCTAGTCGGGACAGGAGTCATCATCAGTTTACTCAGCCAAGTAATACACATATAAAGTGGAAACGGAAGGATGTAAAAATATAATTGGAGGCATAATACGATGAAAAGATTTGATAAAACAATAACCGTGGAAAAAGATGGTAAAAAGTACACGAACAATCTCACAAACTGCAGGATAACCTGTGATAATGAAGTGTTAACAAATTATTGTATCCTTGCAGTGGATGGAGGCACCGTAACAATCAAAGAAGGTTCCATGGTAACACAAGTGGGATTAAACGATATTGCAATCAAAGAGGTTGTTAAAATATTCGTCAATCCACCAAAAAAGGAACCAGCAAAAAAAGGTAAAACCAGTAGGAAAGAAGAAACAAAAAAAAGTGAAGGAAAGTAGAGAATATGATGCCTAATGAGTATAACAAGGAATTAATACTGGTTCACCAATTCCTACAAGAAAAACACAGGGAATTTCGTGACAGTAACAAGCTCAAATGTGATGAAGATAGGATGAAATATGCTCATGCAGTGAAAACAGTGGGTGACATAGCATATAACTGTAACATCACAGACAAAGCGAATCCGAATGATACAAAAAGACCGGAACTGTACAACACAGTATACGAAGACCAATAAAATTCAATACGCCCCCCCCCCTACTCCCACAAGAGTAACAAGCTCAAATGAAAAGAGTAATAGCATAATAAAAAAGGATAACAAGAACCTCAACAAATTCACACTGAAAAAATAGAAGGAGGAATCAGACACGACAGAAGAAAAAATATGGCAAAAAAAATACTGGACAAAATCAGCACACGAACCCGACAAATCATTCGAAGTGTTCCAAATGAGCATAGCACACCCCACATGGTCCTACAAAGAAATAAGCCAAAAAACAGGAGTACCAGTCACCACAATATACCAATGGGCCCAACGATACAAATACAGTGAACGAAAAAAAGCCAAACTGGAATACGAAACCAAAATCATCGACGAAATACAACTCGAAAGCAAAATTGAAATAATAAAAAAAAACGCTATGCGAAACATGATAGACGAGGAAATACTGGAAGCCTACGCTATATTCAACAAGAAACTCATCGAAAAAATAGAAGTCGACACTGTAACAACTGCAACCATCAAAAAACAACAACAAATAAACAAACACCTCAACGAATACTTCGACCTATGCAACAAACACCTAAAGAACACCCTAGACACAGAGGAACTCATCAAAACCATTGATAAACAAATGGATAAAGAAGATGAAGAACTTAGCGGACTTGCAAAAGCATTACTCCGAAGTCATGAACGGATAAAGGAGTCAGTTAAACAAAAATGATGACCGTAAGCACAACATTTGACTGGGGCGATTTCAGTAATGTTGCCCTTAACTTTTTTTACAACAGCACTTCCTTCCTTAATATTGCAGTGGGTAGTGTAAGAAGTGGTAAGACTATCACTGCTCTTGCTCGTTTTCTTGATTTTATTAGTAAGAGTCCTCATCATAATTTTGCTATTGCTGGTAAGAGCATTAACAGTTTAAGGCGTAATGTTGTTACACCATTCTTGCAGATGCTTAATACTGAGGGCATTTCCTACAGTTATAATCAGAGTAACCAGGAAATTCGGTTAAAGAATAAGGTTATTGCACTGTTTGGTATTGATAAGGAAGGGGCAGATGAGAAGATAAGGGGTTATACTTGTGCTGGTGCATTGATAGATGAAGCTACTGTTCTTCCTAAGAGTGGTTTTCAGATGCTTCTGTCAAGGTGTAGTCTTGATGGTAGTAAGGTCTTTGTGACTTGTAACCCTGGCAGTCCTCAGAATTATATTTACACGGATTATGTGAATAATGATGATCTGCGTAATGATGGTTTTGTCAAGGTGTTTAATTTCCTCTTGGAGGATAATATTAACCTTTCTCGTCAGACGATTGAGAACATTAAGGCAATGTATTCTAAGGGTAGTGTGTTTTATAAGCGCAATATCTTGAATCAGTGGGTTAGTGGTCAGGGTGCTATTTTTGATAGTTTCACTGATGATAACATCTTTAGTGGTGAGATTAATTTGGATGATTATTATCGTGTGGGTATTGGTAGTGATTATGGTGTGAGTACTACTACTTGTTATACTGTGGTGGGTATTCAGGAGCGGTGTGGTCTGCGTTGTTATGATGTGTTGTTTGAGAAGTTTTTTAATGCTGAACGTGAGGGTTTTACTCAGAGTGATAGTCAGCGTGTTGATGATATTTATGAACTGCAGGAAGCTCATCACTTTAACAGGTATAATACTTTTCATGTGAGTCACGATGCTGAGAGTTTGAAAGCTGCTCTTGAGCAGGATAGGAGGATTATTATGGATATTCAATCTTTTAAGCCTGATACTTTGGATTGTATTCAGAAGATGTCGAGTTTGTTTCATGAGAATCGTCTTCGTATACATGAGTCTTGTAAGGAGACGATTAAGCAGGTGCAGGGTTATGAATGGGATTTGAAGGCGAGTCAGAAGGGTATGGATAAGCCTGTTAAGAAGGATGATCACCTTGTGGATAGTATGAGGGCGCCTATTATGACTGATATTACTGGTCGTGCTATTCGTAGCGCTGTGGTCAGATTGTAATATTTTTTTCTTTGTTGTTCATCTCTTTTTCGGGTGGAGGAATTTGGGGTGTAAAGAAAATCAACTCAAAAAACAAATATTTTTTGTTGGGTTATTTTACACAGAAAAAGAAACGAACACAAGAAAAACACAAGAAAATATGAGAAGCAATTCCCCCTAATATAACAAAAAAAAGATTATTGGAGGCTTAACACACATGGGAATACTTAACAAAATCCGTAACCTTCTCCCAACAATAAGAGACACAAACCACTCCAAATACGCAATATTCAACCACAGACACACAAGGCCCACCACAAGCTACAGAAACCTCCAAGTATACGAACAAGCACTCAACAACTTCTACGTTGCAAGATGCTGCAGAGTATACATAGACACAGCACTAGCTTGTGGATACACCATAGACAGCGACACACAAGAAAACGATAACCCTCAAACACAACACTACCTGGAACGATTATTCCAGAAACCAGAGGGACATCGAAGCAACATGACATGGAGTGGACTAAACAGTCTAATGTGGAAAAGTATGCTAGTACTAGGCGACTGTTTCCTCGAACCCTCAATAGACCCTAATTTTGATGTAGTGAATGGATACAGATACATCCACAATTCACAAATCATGTGGAACTCACAGAATGACTGTTACTGCCTCAGAGAAAAACCAAACGTCACCTTCGAAGACAACGAACTCGTACACATATATGAACCAAGCACACGAGTAGAAGATGACCACTTCGGAGTAAGTGTAATAGACAGTTGTGGCAGTGCATTAGCAATACTAACAAATGCAATGCGATTCAACAATAACCTCCTTGAAAACAATGGACTCAACCCCTCCACAATACTAACCTTCGACAAAGAGGTTAGTGACGCTAATTTTGATGCAGAAATTGAAAGACTCAATTATCAGAAAGAACAAGCCAAGGATGGAGGATTCCTAGCTATACGAGGAGCAACATTCCAAAACGGAGCTGCAAGCAACAAAGATATGAGCTACATGGACCTTATACGATTAGCCAGGGACATCATCATATCAGCATTTGGAGTTCCACCACAAAAGATGGGTATTATTGAAACTGCTAACCTAGGCAGTGGAAGTGGTGACAGTCAAAACCATGATTGGAAGAAAACCTTCGAGGGAAAATCTGTTTTCATCGAAGAAGCTTTCAACAACAACTTAAAGCATTATGGATTTAACGAAAGATTCCATTTCAACCCCATCGATACTTCAGACAGACTATTAGACGCCAACATTAACCAGATATACATTAATTGTGGTGTCAAAACAAGAGATGAAGTACGAAATGAGCTTGGACTGGATAAAATAAAAAATAATGGATGGGCAGGGTATTACAGATGACTAGACGTATAATGCCAGATGAACAATTAAGATGGTCATTAGAATTATCACATATTATGCTTGGCGGATTTGAAGAAGCAGTTAACATTACTGTTGATTGGCTTAACAGTCCCCAGGCTCGCAGGTACTTCTTTGAACAACAAGGAAGATTACATGAGTTCTTTTTTGAAAGTGGTATCTCTGATGAATGGAACCGTATAGTTGAGAGAAGAGCTATGCGTGGTGTGGATGTTATAGAGCAAATCTATGATTATGCTCGGAAGGTGAACATGGAAGATCATTTGGTATCATACACTGCTACAGAAAGGGCTGCGATGAACAGGTTATGTGATTATAATTATGAATTGATTCGTAATGTGACACAGGATGAGATTACTGCGATTCGTAGGCAGTTGGTGCAGGATTATGCAGAGGGTAGGCATCCTAGTCAGACCACTTTGAAAGAGTTGCAATTACAACCTATTAATGGTTGGAGTCCGGAGCAACGTGCAGAGGTTATTGCTCGGACTGAGAGTGCCAGGACTCTTAATGTATCTACTCTTGAAACATTGAAGAGTGAAGGTATTGAGTTTGTGATTCTGTATGGTTGTGATACGGAGAAATGTCCTGAATGTGCTGAACTTAATGAGCATCCTAAACCTATAGATGAGGCTTTGAATATTGGGCTTCCTCATCCGAATTGCACTGGTGTATGGGTTAGTGCTCGTAATCCTAATACTAACCAGTAAAATGGAATGTAACATACCCCCCCCATTGTTATAGAACTAATTTTTTTGATTAGCTGGTGATTACTTGCAATTTCGAATAATTAACAAAGAAATTTCCAGCAATGTTGATGAACAACAAACACTCTACATCACAGGTATTGCTAACAGTGGTACTGAAGACCTTGTAGGCGACACAGTAACAAGACAAGCATTAGAACAAATCTGTACTGATGCTACTAATCATAATTTACACTTAGACCATGATACAGGCCTTGAAGGACTTATCGGTACCATTGTAGAAGCTGAACTTGTTGATGAAGGAGTACTTATCAAAGCAAGAATCCTCGATGAAAGAAGAGATGAAATTGAATCATTACTTCAACAAGGAGTCAAACTCGGACTAAGCATAAGTGGAGTAACCACTTGTAATGATGAAAATCCATCACTCATCGATGAATGGATACTCACCGAGATAAGTTTAACACCCATACCATGCGATCAAGCAACAATGGGAACAGTAGCTATAGCCAAAAGCTTCAAAGAATTCATTGACATTAATGGAAAAACCAAACAACAAAACAACAACGATGAAGAAGAAAAAGAAGAGGAAGAAGAAACCTCAACCAAAACAGAAGAAACTGGAGGAGATAATATGGCTGAAGAAACCATAATAACCGAAGAAAATGTAATCGAATTAATCAACACAGCATTCGCTGAAAAACAAGAAGAGCTTCTCGAAACAATAAGAGGAGAACTCAAAGAAGAATACGAATCCAAAATCAATGCTCAAGAAGAAAGAATAGCTGCACTTGAAGCACAAATTGAAGCATTAAAAGAAGAAAAACCTGCAACCGGTGAAGAAGAAGAAACCAAAGCAGGTGAAGAAGAGGAAGAAGAAGAACAGAAAAAAGACCCAGAAGAAGAGGAAGAAGAAATCGAGAAAAAACTTGTAGGTGTACTCTCTAAAATCTTAGGAGTAAAACCAGAAGACAACACTCCATCATTCAGATATGAACCATCATCCAAAAAAGCATCATCTGAGAAAAAAGGGTACACCCCAAGAGAATTAGCCGAAATGATGGCAAATCAATAAGCGAATAGAATAAAGGAAATGTATAAAATTTGGAGGACGATTAATATGAATACCGAAATCGAAGCATTAAGAAACGCATTAAGCAAAGCTGTACAAACAACCGCAAACCAACCAGCAAGTATGGGAATAACATTCAGAGAAGATATCGCATGGAAAACATTCCAATACGCACCATTCCTCACATTCCTAGAAAGCAAAGGCAGATGCTCAGATGTAAACACTGCAAACGTAGCATTCTACAAAGAAACACCAACAAACACTGCAGCATTCATCAACGAATCAGAAGACATACCAGAATACAGTGCAACAGCATACGCTGAAGTACCAGACAGAATGAAAACCGTAGTAAGTGGAATCAAAGTATCCAAAATGGCAGAAATGGGAACCGATTACATGGATGTACTCGAAAGAGAAATTGAAAGAGGATACATGAAAGTAAACAACATCCTAGACACCACATTACTCGGTGGAGCAGGAACAGCTGCAGCCAAAGACTTCAAAACAGTTTGCCCATTAACAGGTGATGACAAAGTAAACACCGCTCAAGCAGCAGGAAACGCTGCAGGACCTATCACAGAAGATGCAATAGATGACATGTTAGATGTAATCATCAACCAAAATGGTGGACACCCAGACTGTATAGTAACAGACAGTTTCGTAGCAAAACAATTAAGAGCAATCGTTGCACCATACAGAAGATACAACGATAAACTCGACATAGGTTTAGGCCACAAAGTAGTATCCTATGAATCACTCGACGGTACCGAAGTACCAATCATCATAGACCAAAACTTACCATACACACAAACCGGTAACAAACACAACATGTTATTCATTGATAGTTCAACAATTGATGTCAAATACTTAATGAGACCATCACTTGTTACCGATTTACCAGGAAACAACCTTGCATTCAACCAAGCAGTAGCTTCCTTTGTAACCGCTATGAACGTTGCACCATTCAAAAACGGAGCTATTACTGATATTACAACACAATCTTAAGAAAATAAACTTATCCTTTTTTTCTTTTTTCAACTTTTTTTTCCACAATAGAAAGAAAACCGATTCCACAAGAATATAGGTAGGTGGTCTTATGAGCATATATGATGATTTAAGAAGCATTATGGAATTAAACGGCATCGACACAAGCAAATATACGGACAGTATGCTTGATGCATTAATACTTCAAGCCAAAGGATTGATTAATGCTCCATACACAACCGACAGCCAACACAACGATTTTGTCAAAAAATATGATGGCACACAATACATGACCGAAAGTTACCCACTCAAGGAAGTTACTGAAATACGAATCAATGACGAACCAGTAACACCATTAAAGGTACGGTCAAGTGGAATCATATACTTTGACGAAACACTGCACGGTGTACTGGAAGTTGATTACATCGTCGGATTAACTGAAATTGATTACAAGGACTATTTGCTTCCAATTTGTGCACATCTAGCTAATGGTGTTGAAGGAAATAACATGGCAAGCATATCTGAGGGTGATGTCAGTGTTTCTTATGATACTGGTAGTTCTAATGCTATGATAAATTCTCTTGTAAGTAACCTAAGGAGCAAGTATGGGGCTAGGGTGAGATTCTTATGAAACCCTTTTTCCCTGATACGGTACTGCATCGGTACTCATACAATGAGGATGGGACTGGTGTGTATGGTGAAAAGGTTGGATCATACACTTACACTGATGATATCACTGTGGATTTTCAGAATGAGAGTAATGCACAGGTGGCTCATGAGTATGGTGTGGAACTCTCAGACTTGTACAAGATATACCTTGACATCAATACCACACTCTGTGAGAGTGACGAGTTACATGATGACAATGACAACATCTATACGATAGTCGGTGGTATACAACGATACCCTAAATTCCATAAATACCAGAAAGCCCACCTCAAACTAGTAAGGAGGAATAAACGATGAGTGCCAAGATGACCATTAACGATAGCCTATGGAAGAAACTAGACAAGGCACGAATGGCAAGTGCTATGACTAAGGCAGTTCGTGATACTATGCGTGAGGTTAGTGAGACTAGTGCAAAGAAGGCTCCTAAGAAGACTGGTAACCTCAGAAGAAGCCACAGTCATGATGTAAGAGTCAGTGGTGGAATAATAACCGGCAGAGTAAAGAATAGTGCTAATTATTGGGTGTATGTGAACTTTGGTACTAGTCGTATGAAGAAGGGAGGCCGACACTTCCTAGAAAATGCAGTTAATACGGTGAATCCTCCACAAGCTATCAAAACGAAGTTTAAGGAGTATTATGGTGGTGATAGTTCATGAACAATTTTGAGTCTTTTGTTGTAGAATTACTGCAAGGCAGAATAACTTATGATGGCAGAATTGTTGAAGTCAGAAGAGAATTCCAACCACCACTTGACCGATTACCGTGTATTACTCTTGATCTTCCTGGTGACACTACCATGTTTGGTGAAATATGCGTGGATGAATGCTCCAGGTATGTTCATCGTGATGGTAGTGTGAATGTACATGTCTGGTGTAATACGGAGGAGGAACGAGAAGCAATTAACAGGCGTGTTTCAAATTGTTTCAGTAAGGCTTTGATGCATGATTACACTTACTGCACACAGTACAATGAAGGTAACTGCAAGAGCATGAAACGACGGTGTGAAGCATCACTTATGAACAGTAACCGTGCAAGGCGCCGAAGATGCCCCTGTCCCACTGAGTATGGGTATCAGTCATTGATAATAAAGCATAACCTCACTGATGGTACACTTGATGTGGAACCCCCATTCTATATGGATGAACTTGACCAGAACCCCCCGGTACTACATAGCATATTCCAATGCACATGTGAATACATTGAAGAATATGGATTGTACACGGAGGAAGAACGTGAAGACCCGGATAGTGATTATCCACGTTTTAATGGAGTGAGTGGTTATGATGTTGAAGTCCAGTAAGTACTGGAAGAATACTAGGCCATATCAGTTACCCTTGTGGGCTGTGGAAAATAGTGGAGAATCAAAAAAAGAGATTGAGAACAACAAGAAAAGGAAATATCAAACCAAGTGAAATGAATTATTTTTTGGAGGTAAAAAATATATGCCAATCCCAAGACCTGGAATAACATATAATGAAACAGTAGCAACCATCACAGAACCAATTGAAGTAGAAGAAGTGCTCTGTTTCATAGTACAAACATCCGAAACCTTACCAGGTGACGGACAACTCACATTATACGAAAGCTTCGATGCTTTCAGTGCAGTAGCAACCAATAAAGGATTACCTAAAACACTAGAACTCATTAACAACATACTCGCCAGTACTGGTGCAACAGAGTTCTATGTGTACAGTGTCAAAACTGATACAGCATCTGGTTTCACCACGGCAGTGACCAGTAACACACACTATAAAGAGATACGAAGAGTAATCTACTTCGAAGAAACAGCATCCTCTGAGGCTAATCCTATCCGTGTAAAGATGAATGCTCTTGCCAGTGCATGTCACACTACCAGTCATAATGGTAGTTTCAGAAAAGCAATAGTCATACCATATGGTACTGTTGAAGATGCTGTAAATGATGAAGACGCACAGGGATTACCACAAGACATTGCATTAAACACAATCACAGGTATAAACCCTGACAGTGATGGTAGACTCTATGTGTTCATGCCGGACAATTACATTGCAATGATCAATCACCTACTGGAAACACCGGAGGGAGTAGAACCTGGTTTTGAGTATGTGGATGGAGTAGACACACCAAAATACGTTTGGACCTATGACCAAATGGACACACTCCGAAATGCAGGTATAAACTTCTTAGAACCCGAAAGAGTTAATGGAGTTACATCTTACAGGATTCACCTAGGTGTGACCACTGGTGCAAAAACAGACAAAGCCGACAGATTAATAGCTTCAAGAGAAATTGCTGATGCACTTCTCCGTGATATTGACACGGAATTATCTGTTTATATTAAAGGTCCAAAGAATGATGAAAGAGAAGCTATGGCACAAGAAACAGTCGACAATGTCATACAAAGTTATGTGTCACGCCTATATGTTGATGCTGAAGGCACTACCCTCGTATTAACAGATAATGGTGACATGACATATGCACTTAATGGTACAATTACACCTACACGTACTCTTGTGGCTATTGAAGTAAACACAATCTTACAATAATGGAGAATATAGGAGGTAAATAGTATGTCAAAACTAAGTAATATTGCAAAGAATGCTACAAACACAATAAGTCAAGCCGCTCTCGATGCAGCTATCGAATTTGAAGCTAAGGCAATGATTGAAAAAGAAGATGCAGAAGCTGCAAAAAATTGGACTGCAAAATCACGTACAGACCTTGCAATAGTAATGTTATGGTATCAGAGCCAATGGTTCCAGATACACTGTGAAACACCTAGTTTCAATCACAAGCAAGAAATGAATGAACGTATTGCTTGTGATGACCACATACCATACGAAGTAAATTATGGTGGGGAAGAATATAGCTTCGACCTTAAAGGAGTAGCTCAAGACCAAAGATGGATTTTTGAAAACCTCATGTACAGGCAGAGTAAAGGTACACTCAAACATATGCCTCACCTCTACGTGTACAAATTTAACAAGAGAGGAGAAAGAATCCGTGACTATCAATGGAGACAGTGCGTGTTTGAGGAAATCAAGCAGGATAAGAACGAACCGTTCGATGTGTCCGGTAAAAGTTATGAACCTATTGTTAACCCTGCTAGTGCACAGGAAAAAGATAGACTCGCACAAGCTATTAAGAAAGTTAAAGCTAATTCAAAATTAATTAAACAGTTAAAGGCTGCATTAGCATAAATGGATGGACTAAATATGTGAGAGGGGATGGAACAATACTATTTTTGTTCTATCCTTACTTTTTTTTTAACCAACCAAAACATTATGATTAGGAATAAAAACATTACAATGGAGAAAAGAAAACATGAAACCTGAAGATATAGTATCCCCACCCCCTGTACCAGAAGAATACCGTGACAAACTAGAAGGCAACAACGACATAACCGAACCAACACCACTAACCGATGAAGACCTTCAAAAAATACAAATAAGAGACGGAGTATGGAAACAAGAAGCAAAACAAATACCATTAGACCTTGTAGAACCAAGAGAAGCACAACTACTAACCAAGGCAATCAATGATGTACCACTACTACCCGGAGAACAAGAAGAACTAAACAACATACTCAAAAAATACCGACCAGCAATATATGACATCGAACCAGACCGTGTTGTTGAAACATACAAGGAAAACAAGGAATTCGTAGATGCCAAAAATGAATTCATAAACCTAGCCGAAACATATGATGATATAGAGACAATCACAATGAATTACAAGTTTGATAGCAAACACACCAAGACATACAAGTTTGATATACATCCACTAGAGGATAGCAGGGCAATAATAGACATACAACACCACCTTGACGTGTTCCAAGATTTCACACAAGACGAACTATTATTATGGAACAAGGAGAAAACTGGAGAAGCGCTTACACGTGAGGAAATGGTAGTCGTGGAAGGATTGAATCGAAGAGTCAATGAAATAGCACAAAGAGATGAAATACGTATTGCAAGACAGTACCTAGCGATGTGTGTATCATTCCATGGAGAACCATTGGATTATGAAGGTATGCTTGAAGTGTTTGAACATATGAAACCATTATACGTCACCGCACTGTTCAGTAAGGTACAGGGTGTACAACAAGTGGGAACGGAACACTTAGAAGAAGTGTTTCCTGAAACTGATTAAATCGTATCCGATGAGGGTTTATGTTGAAGTCTCAAAGAATCATAACATTCCATTCCTTGAAGTTGTCAAGGGACAATTCCGTCCAGAGATTCGTATTTTGATTATGTATTATAATTATATGTTCCGTTTGGAGCAACAGGAGTATGAACGGATGGAACGTGAGATGAAGAAAGACATGAACTCCTAGAAAAAAAGATTTGAATAAAGTATGATGATGTATGAAGAATAATAAAATTGCAACACGGAGGTGAAAAACAAGATGGCAGAAAACACAGACATAATGATCCAAGTAGAAGCAGAGATTTCAAAGGCAATACAGAATATTAACGAACTAGAAAAAAGCCTCAAAACCACACAAACCACAATCAACGACCAAATCAATCCCAGCACAGAGACAATGGGAGGCAAACTCCAAAAAGTCGGAGGCAAAATCTCCGGACTAGGAAACAAGATAAAAAGTGCCCTTGGAACAGAAGCAGCACTAGCATTCGCAGCTGCCGGAACAGCTGCATTGAATTTCAGCAAACAATGTGTGAGTGCAGCTATCAAGAGTGAGTCTGAGTGGACCAGGTTCGGAGCACTCGTAAACAGTAACGGTGGAAACTGGGCTAATGAACAGAAAGCAATAAGGTCTTGGGCAAGTGATCATGCAAATGCTATGGGATATGCAGTAAGTGACACACGGCAAGCCAGTATGGCACTCATGCAATACGGTGTGAAATCGAATGAATTGAAAACTGCTATGAATGGTGTGGCTGGTGTAGCTGCTCGTACTGGTATGACTGAAGTTGAAGCATCACAGATGGTTATCAGTGCTTTGAACGGTCGTGGAATGCAACTAGCAAAGATGACCGGACTACGTATTGAAGACTATAAAAATGCTGATGGTCAGATTGACCGTGAACGCTTACTCAATGATTTATACAATCAGAATAAGGATGCTATTGCTGCACATGGTAAGACTACTGAGGCTGCTGTTCAAAGAATGAACAATGCTTGGGGTAGTTTTAAGAAGGATATCGGTGATGCATTGTTACCTGTTGTTGGTATGCTTGCTGATGTTGCAGCTGCTATAGCGAAGGCATTTAAGAATTCGCCTGGTTGGTTCAAAGGATTTATTGCAGTGTTACTCGTGGTTGGTGGTGCTATTGGTGCAGTGATTGGTGTACTGGGTTTGATTGCTCCTGCACTTGTTAGCCTTGGTGGTATGATTACTGCTATTGGTGGTGCTGGTAGTATTATGGGAGCTCTTGCTCCGGTGACTGCAGGTCTTGGTGTTATCTTTGGTGGTTTGGGAGCTGCGATAGCTAGTGCATTGTTACCAATAATAGCTATTATAGCTGCATTCGCATTACTGTATGTTGTTGGTGCTAAGATGGGCTGGTGGAAGGACTTATCTGGTATGATTTCCAAGTTTGGAGAAGTACTCGGACAAGTAGTCGGTGTAATTAGTGATTTTGTATCATGGTTTGTGAAGTTATTCACTGATTTCCCAGCTGCACAGGCACAATTCAAAGAATTTGTAGGTTTCCTTGGTGGAGCACTCGTAAGTGCACTTGGCAGTGCATGGGATGGTATCAAAGGAGCCGGAGAAGGATTACTACAAGCAATAGGTGACATGTTCAAAGGAGCGATAACTGGAGCTATTAGTGCTGCACAGGACTTCTGTAGTAATATTGTGGATACTATTACTACTGGACTAACTAATCTTGGTGCTAGTGTAGTGCCTGGTGGAGGACTCACTGAGGGTATACTAGCAATATTTGCACCAATACCAACACTACTCTATGGACTGTTCCAGCGTATTGGTCCAATGGTTGTACCGGCTATACAACAGTTCATCAGTGATGTGGTGAATGGTTTCAGTCAGTTAGGTGGCAGAATAATTGGTTCGGTTGAACAGTTCGTCAGTAATGTTGTAACTGGTTTCAGTAAGCTCAGTGGACAAGCAGCCGGTTTCGTAACCGATTTCATTAATGCTATTGTCACTGGTTTCAGCCAACTAGGTGGTCAGATATCCGGACTAGTAATGCAAGCAATAACATTCATAGGTACTACTATATGGAATGGATTATTGAGTTACCTTGCTTTCTGTGGTCAAATTCGTACAATGCTTATACAGATAGTGATGAACTTCATTATGCAGATTCCATTATATATTCAGTTGATTGCAAATGCAATTCTCGTGAGGTTCAATATGCTCATCGCACAGGTCAGTATGATTTGGAGCATGATATTCATGGCCATCCGTATGAAGTTGATGCAGATATGGACAGTTGCAGGACAATTAGCAGGTATGGTATTGAATGTGATTATTACTCGGTGGAATGCACTTGTAGCTCGTGTTCGTGGTATATTCCAGAATGTGGTTAACACTGTTCGTAGCAGATTAGCTAGTGCAGTGGGTGCTGCGAAAAGCAAAGCTGCAGAGATATATAATGGTATCAAAAACAAGGTAGCAGAGATACCACAAGCAGTTGCAGACGAATTCAATAAAATCAAGGAGAAGATTAGTAATGCACTTGACAATGCTAAGAACATAGCAGTCAGTAAAATCAGTGAATTAGTCGCTGCAGTAAAAGGAGCATTGGGTATTGCTTCACCTGGTTACATACAACGGATGATGACCTACGAATTCAGTGCAATACCAGAAATCATAACAGACAACAGTACACTTGCAATTAGTAATGCTAGTAAGATGGCTACTGGTATTGTGAGAGCTTGGAATGATAACATGGACACACTAAGCGTTGATATTGATGAGAACCGACAGAATATTCTTGATCGTATCACAATACCACCAATCATAAACAGTGACGCACTAAGCACAACGACCTATGGTAACATGAATGATGCATTGAGAATATCCTCACAAGCAGACATACTCAATAGGCCAACAAGGCCAGGACAAACACAGAACAATGAAAACAACAACAACCAACACAAAACACTAGTAATCAATGAAGTCAAACTAGACTGCCACAACCTCACCGAAGCCGAATGGAAACGAGGACTCTGGACTGCAATACAAGGAGTATACGAGGGATTATAAATATGACACAAGACTGTAAACAATTCGAAAAACAATCCAACTGGCTAGTACAAGGAAGCAAAGGCGACCTAGTAGAAAACATGCAAAGAGACCTACGAACACTAGGCTACTACAAATACCGGATAGACAAAGACTTCGGACCCAAAACCTTCGGAGCAGTACAAGCATTCCAACGAAAAGAAGGACTAACACCAGACGGAAAATACGGGAACCAAACATGTAAAGCATTGAACAAGAAAATCAACGGAAACACTACCAAGACCAACAAGACAAGTACCAACCCCCCACAAGATTACAATATAGACTGCACTAAACTAGGAGAATTTGTACCCAGCAGACTCAATCCCAACAATGATGGGGGCATAGTAAAAAACTTACAAATCGCCCTACACCTCCTCGGATTATATGATGACGACCAGGGAATATTTGGAGCAGTTACAGAAGAAGCAGTAATGAAATTCCAACGAAAATACAACACCGACCACCCCGCCGAAACACCATTGCATGAGGATGGTTTCTTTGACCAGGACACTTGTCAGAAAGTCAAAGCAGCCATCGAAGCCAAAAACAAACAATTTGAACTTGATTGTACTAAAATGGTTGATGACAACATGCCTCGCAGAGGCAATAAGGACAACAATAAAGACACAGTCAGTAAGATACAATCATACATGAAAACATTAGGCTTCTACTCAGCAGATAAGGTAGGAGTATTCGGAATATATACCGAGGAAGCTCTTATCAAGTTTCAGAAAAAATGGAACAAGGACCATCCTAAAGAGGTACTACATGAGGATGGTTACCTTGACCAGTTAACCTGTCAGAAACTCCGGGTAGCTGTAGATTCTAGGGGCAAGGTCAAGACTAAGAAGGAATATGTTCTCATCTGTCCAAACATAGACCTTAACAAGACAAACAGACAATCACAACTTAAAGACTCCAAAAAGAAGAAGCAGGTTGAACAGTTACAAACATACCTCAAAGAACTAGGATACTACACACGCCAGGTCGATGGGGATTATGGTGACAAAACAGAGCAGGCAGTAAAGGACTATCAGACATGGTGGAATAAGACTCATCCGAAACCAGCAATAGGACCCCTTGCAGTTGATGGAAAATTCGGCCCTATTACTTGTGGTAAACTCAAGGAAACCATTGAGGAAAAAGCCAAAGAAGCAGAGAAGAAAACTGCAAAGAACAAAATTGTTAAGCAGAAAGAGATTATCATTGATGCCAAGAAGTACAATTATATCAAAGCAGAAGATGCTAATTTCACCATAGAAGGATTACACTTCATAATCACTGATTTCAAAGAAACCAACGGGTATCGTGTAAGGCCTTGGAAGACTACTGAGATGATGGATGATACTTTTTACAGGTATAAGGGGCATATGCAACCTTGTGAATATACATGCACGATATTTGTTAGTGATATGAATTATCAGAACATTAAACCGGCACTCTTGTTGTTGCAGGAGAAGGAGCGGTGCAAGGTGATATGTGCTTTCATGGAAAGTGGGGATTATTACTTGGATATTAGTCGGACTTTGGATAAGTGGCCTATGTGGAAGTTGGAGTTACACCTCACTGAGGTGATATAAGTATGGCAACCACAACATCTACTAAGAAAACAACAACCACGACTAAGAAGACCACCACAACTAAGAATACCACTGACAAGAAAGCAACAACAAACAAGAAAACAATAAAATACCTACCAGACAACGCAGACCTAGACTACGGAGACAACAACGAAACAGTAACCATACTACAAACCATACTCAAAGCACTAGACTACTACAAAGCCACAATAGACACCTACTACGGAACCGTAACCAAAAACGCAGTAACAGCATTCCAAAAAAAATACGGACTCAAACAAGACGGATACGCCGGACAAGTCACCTGCAAAAAACTAAACGAAATATACAAAGAACAAATCGAAAAAACCAGTGACAAAAAAAAGAACGAAGAAAAAAAGAAAGTATACGTTGACGACTTCACACTAGACAACAATCACCCCCTCACATACACCTTCGAACTAATCGACGAAATAGCACAACAACCAGACACAGACCTAGTACCATCCGAGAACCTAGAAAACTATAAGACCAGTGCATTCGCAGCAGCTCCCACATGGAACTGTGACGGAGAAGGACTAACCAACGAAGTATCACTACAACTACTATACACAGTAGACCTCATGATGAAACTACACGAATACCAGAAATGCAAATTAGTGATCAGTGATTATTACGAGGAAATTTACACAGTCGAAGGATACATCAGCAACATAAAAATATCACATGATAGTGACAAGTGGAAGATAGACTTGAACATGACAGGTTATAACAATTTCCTGAACATGACAGTTGAAAACTACAATGCTACTTGTCTTCAGTCTGAGCACTTGACTAAGCTTATTGAAATGGCAGGTTTAGTGCCGGATTTACAGTTGGATGGTTTACCAGATGAAAGTGTGACTATTAATGTACAAGCACAAGCAACTACTGGTGATACTAGTGGAGGTCCTGGAGCCGGTGCTACCAAGACACTTGATGAAGTATATCAGATGGCTGCACAATTCAGTTATGGAGGTTACAGTACTGGTGACCCTGAGGAAGCTTGGAAAGCTTATGAACGTGGTCAGAGGAGCTTTGACTGTTATGGTTGCAGTAGCTTCTTGTTCTATTGTTTGAAAAACTTTGCTAAGATTCCATGTCGTATTATGCAGGGAGGAAGTCCAGTGAGCCGGAGTGGTACTCATCGTGTGGTGCAGATTAAGGAGAATGGGGAGTGGCATTGTCCAAAACAAGCTTGGAGTTTAACTATGATGCTCAGACCTTTTACTCCAGAGAATAAGCATGGTTTGGCAGTTTGGAATAATATGCAGTGGGATGGTGACACTACTACTGCGACTACTGATACAAGTACTGATACAAGTACTGATACCGATACGGAGGGAACATCATGAACTATTATGAATACAGGCTCAAAGAGATAAGCGATGCAATACCCATACTAAGTGAAAAAAAGGATTGCAAAGAACTTGTTGAAAATCTACGAGCCGAAAGAGAAAAAATACTCAAAGAATTACGATACGACAAATAAGGGGGAGGTGTAGTAATATTGACTGAAATAACACAAGAAGAAATAGAAGCAATCACATGCGCACTACAATACTACCTAAACGACCTCTACAAAGAAATATGCGACTACGAAACAGTCATAAGAAACAGGAAAACAACCACCATAGATGTAGGAGGCATACCACAAACAGTATACATATATGAATGCCCATGCCAAACAATATACCTGAATAGCCTACACTACCCAGTCAGTTACGGCAGACAACACATCATGAACAATGACTACTACTATGACTTCAATGAATACGATGATGAAATAGACCAAGCCGGCACATACACACGAGTCAATGACTGTGAATGGCATAAAACACTACCGGAGCATGACCCAATATGACCACAATGGCAGTAGCAGCAGACAACAACACAACATATAGTGAGGACACACGAGACCTCACTTACTTCTGCGATAAAATGCGAGAACAAGGGTATGATGTCACACAAGTAGGAGTAGGACCAAACAAGATACAAAATTACATGCTCAGTCATTCTGCTGATATTATGATTCAGATTGGTGGAGGACTCTGTTGTGGAACACTAGGCGACTTCATAAACGGTATTGGAAAGTATTATCATGCAAAGAAAGGTTCTATCATTTACAACATGAAGGCTAATAATTTGAATCCGGAGACTCATCCTTGCAGGAGAGCACAGGACTGGTACTATGATATGTCCTTCATTAACAAGCATAAGGAAATGAAATACCCTGATATATACCAGAAGTATAGTGATAAAGTATATGGATTTGCATGGGGAAAAAACATAGAAGAAACAACTGCAAACTTTATCAAGGCAATTAATGGACAAGCTACTACAAGTACTGATGCACAAGCAGCTGGTGGAAGTGGTAATGTACTTGACCTTATTAAGCAGGCTATGAATCCGTGGGACCAACTGGGTGTGCAGATGACATTGCATGGTGACACGGTCACAATCAAAAGAACAGACCCAGACACTGCGGTGCCACTAAGCCGTAAGAAGATTCAGAACAATACCATTACCTTTGAGGAGTATGACCCTACTACTCCGAACAAGGTTGATGAGGAAGTATTCGACCAAAGACTCATAGATAAGTATGGTGTGGTGGATTGTACACTTGAAAAGAATGATTGGAAAGAACAAGCACTACTTATTGGTAAACGAGGACATGGTCATAGTATTGACTTGAAGGCTTTGATGAGTCCTTATTGGCAGGTGGGTAACTGGGTAAAGCTTGACCTTCCGGAGTTGGAGGTAAACCAACAAGAATATTATATCAGTAAATTATCACTTGATAGTGCACCGTTCGTATCATTGACCCTTGAACCAGCCCCTCCTAGTTTGTATGTGGAGGAGCAGAAAGCAGCAGCAACCGGAGCCACAACCACTGCTACAGGTGAAGCTAAGACTGGAAGAATATGTAGTATCATCAGTAAGGTTGGTGGAGTGCCTATCACTGATCCAAAAAGCTTGTATGAGAACTTCAAGAAATTCCACTACAGACTATACTACAGTGAAGAAGTTAGTATTGAAGGGGAATTGCGAAGGATTCAAAATGGTGAAAGTTGTAACTGTACTGACTTTGCACAACTCTACTACGAGGCCTATAAGGAGGCCGGTTGGGACATGAACAAGATTCGATACTGTAATGGATATGTGCAATGTAGCAAAAGTTATGGTCATGTATGGCTTAATGTAGACCTTGGTAATGGTTGGGAAATATGTGACCCATCTGGTGCTGCGAAAGGTAAACCTTGGGGTAGTTTTATTTGTGGAAGACAATCCGGAACACCTAGTTATAATCAGTCTTGGTTATTAAGCGATGATGGAGTGACATAAATGGTTAAGACAGTGACAAATGAGATGGTAAGAAGAGCGTTGAATGATGTGGTAACACACGCCCAGCACACCAGTACCATAAGTAGAGGAGTACAAAGAGGCGAAGACAACAAGGTAGATGCCCTCATGGAAAAAGTAGTCACCAAGGTAAGTGGTAATACTCTTATTTGTGAGGATGGGACTGAAGCAACATTGGTTAGTCCTCTTCCTTGTTTGTTTTGGAGGTGTATTAATACTCCTGATGATAAGGGTGTTGCTACTCTACGAAAGCCTGTTGGTGCTTTGATTATGACTAGTAATGAGATTAATTATTGCTTGGGTATTATTGGTGAGAGTAGTGAGTTTGAGGTGTTTATTCGTGTGGGACGGTCTCATTTGAAGGTGAATAGTCATTTCATATCATTGATGAGTAAACACCTTGTATTGAATGGTATTGAAGAGAAAAAGGAAACAGAAGAAACTGGTACAACCAGTAACAACAATAATGATGAAGAGAACACGGAGAGTGGAACATGATAAACGATATAATCCTATCACAGACCAGTGACACAACATATGACTGGCGATTTGATGGTAACAACTTCCTAACCGGTACAGGTAACAGTAGACTACAAAGCGCAGTACTACACGCCACACTACTACGACCCTACGAGATGGAACCAGAACTGTACCAAGACAAAGGATGCAAAGCACACGACTATGTCAAAGACCGTATGACACAACACGTACAAACACTAGTAGAAGAAGGCATCAATGAAAGCATACAAAACATACACGGAGTACAAGAAGCACGTACAACAATAGAAACCGGAGAAATGGGAATAAAAAGTAGCATAGTAATATTACGAGATGATGGAGAGGAGGTAGTAGTAGATGGAGCCACTATCTGAACAAGACTTACTATACACAATCGTTGAATTTGTACAGAACCTCGGACTGATTAGTGAAGATGAAAATGTCACAGAACTGTTGCAGAACAACAGATTAACCGAGAATCAGTATATTATCATATGTGCAGTGTATGCATACCTTGCAAGTCAATATGAAAACGAACGATACACAATAGAACAAGGAATAGACTTGAACACGGCAACTGGTAATGCACTTGACAACCTAGGAAACCTATTAAATGTGCCACGTATACAAGCACAACCAGCAGTACTAATGTTAACTGTAACACCTAATATCAGTACCAGTGAAGCCATACTCATACCAACCGGTACAAAAGTAGAATTCGAATCATTCACCAACACATCAGACTTCCTAACAACACAGGACTACACCATACCCGAAAACAGCACCACACCAATCACGGTACGATGTGAAAGCTACGACCAAGTATACATGCCAAGAGTACCAGCCGGTTGTGCAGTAGGCCTAGAAGGATTCACAGAACTAGTAGTAACCAACCCCGAATCAAGCACACACGGACAAAGCATAGAAGACGACAAAGATTACCGGACCCGATTATCAAGATGGGCAGCACAACCAGAAAGAGGCTCAAAGGAAAGGATACAAAATTATCTGCGAAACCTCAGTATCGTAAATGACTTTGAACTCATACCACGATATGCCGGCCCCGGTACTCTCAAAATAGTATGTGACACCATACCAGGAGAAGAAACTAATATAGGACTACTCGTGGATGAGAACTGTATGATTGAAACAGATGATCCATGCACTGTTGTACCACCTGCTATTGACCCTTACGAAGAACTAGTAGTACATGTTCAAGTTGCAGAGAGCAGTAATATCAGTACTGAAGAACTCAAAACTATGCTCACTACTCAATTGCAGATATACGTGGAAGGAGGTACTACACGATTGAACACTAGTATTAAGGGACTTGGTGTTGGTGGTGATTTTGTACCAGCTGATTGTATTCGTTTTATCCTGGAGCAGTTCCTTGAAGTGGAGAATGTTTACTTCGAAGCTAGACAAGAGGAGAATGATGAGTTGTCTCCCGTGTATACAAGTATCAGTGTAGACCGTTTACACAGACTCCGGTTCAATAAGATTACGGTGGAGATTGTATGAAACGATTTGTTGACTTGTTACCCTCATACTTGGATGGTCCGAATATCAGAGCTCATGGAAGTGCTATTGACAGTGTGAATGACTTGGTGTTGCACAGGTTGTACTTGGTGCGTGATACTCTTCGTAGTACTCGTCCTATCGTGTTTGTGGATGTGCATAATGTACGTGTGGAGACTGTGGAGCCCATACTGGGTATTGTGGTGACATTAGCTGATGATGGTGGTACTGTTTCCTTGGATGTTCCGGAGTTGACTAATAGTTATACTGTTAGCTTGGCTGAGGATATTGAGAGTGTACGGGTAGTTACTACTGCTACTGAGTATGAGAAGAGTATACTTGATGTGGATAGTACACTTGATGTGCTTGGCAGGTTGTTGAATATTGTCCGGTTTGATGGTGAGAGTGATTATGATTATCTTCGTCGTTTGAATTATTTCATGGATAACTTCGGGGAGATGAATACTGGGTTACTTTATGCTCGCTTGGTGTTTGGTAGTGAGAATATTTGGTTGTACAAGTTCAAGGACTTGTATGAGGAGAATCCTACTCAGTGGGAATCGTTGAAAGGTGATTATTGGCTCGGTTATGTTTTCAAGCTTGGTGAAGGAGTTGCTGCTCCTAGTGCTGAGGTGGAGAACTTCATCGCCCAATACTTACCAGTAACACGACCTATCATGTATAAGGGTAATAATGAGAGTGATATTCGTGTGTTGGATAAGATTTATTTATTCTCACCTTGGAGGATAGGAATACTCTCAGATAAGGATGGAACAATTTATCCTGATACACCAGTGGATGTGACTCTCTGCTTCAAAGATGGAACAACATACCATGTAGCTCCAACAGACCCTGGGAAGGTCACTACTGATAGTGAGGGGTATATTTGTCTCGGATTAAATAAATTGCTTGGACTTACAGGAGTCAAACTAGAAAACAACGAAGAGACTTTCATAGAACATGGAATTGCCACAGAGACAGGATTACAATTGTATCACCCAACTCTCCGTCCAAGTGGTCGAATTGTACCCTTGTATTATTACAAAGACTTATGGTATCTTTGGACTAGTATGGATGGATATACTCATGGAATATATCGTTACATGGGATATGAAGAACATGTTGTTCAGAGATCATTAGAGGTCAAACCGGCATATGTTGATGTAGACAGGTATCAATTACTCATGTACAATTTGAAAATGGATGTAGTACTGGATAGTTTCTTCATCCATTTGAGGACTGTTCGTCCACCTTTTGTATACTTTGCAAGTTATAATGACCTTGACCAAGGTAAAACCACTCCTTCTTCGTATACTCCGACTGGTTGGCTTACAAGACACTATTTCAGTCATAAGAAGGATGTGTATTATGTCTTCAAAAACGGGATAGGATACATGATAATGGATGATGGTACTGGACACTTACGAGCATATCAGTCATTCGACTTCAGAGAGTACACTGATTTATGGTTCACGATTGGTTGTACTAGTAGTAGGTATGTTCGTACTACTTTTGAGATGCATGATGATATCACACAGTTTGAACAGTATATTAATCCGTCACCTGAGATAAATGCACCGTCTAGTGTTGAAGCTTATTATCTCGAAGTTGCAACGGTTACTGGTACTCTTGTGAAGGGTGCTATTGGTGTGAGTGGTGCTACTGTTCGTTTGCTTAGTGGTGCGACCGTGTGTGGTACTGCAACCACAGATAATGATGGTGCGTTCACTATTTCCTATCAGACTACTAGTACAGATTTCGGAAATACTTTCTCATTGGAAAGTGTGGTTGATGGTGAAACTGCAACTGCCAGTGTACAGTTAGTATTGAAGAAACGTGATGTCACACTCACCGTGCCTAGTACGATTACTGGAACTGTTGGTGATACAATACAGTTGCCCGTAACTGTTGTGGATGAAAGAGGCACGAATGTGAATACTGGAGAAGTAACCGCTGTTGTGAAACCTATTGTAGAAGTGCCTATTACTAGTCATATGGGTGTGAATCCTCACAGGTTCTTTGTGGATTGGAATAGCATAACACAGGCAGAGAAAGAGGATGTAAGAGCAAATGCAAGTAGTATTCATGTTTTGGATACGAGTAGTCAATATTATGAACAGGATGGAATCATTGGATACAATAGTGAGTATGATGGATTGTATTCTAATTTGTATATGCCAACGGTTAATCCGCCTGTTTCGTTTGATTTGGGTTTGTCTACTGGTACTAAGTATTACTTGTTTAGATATGATGGGGGAGAATAGTATGGTAGATGTAAATGATGGAAACGCAACAATAGAAATAAACACAACAGGACTAACAGAGGGAGAATACAAGATACAAACACAATACACAGATGGAAACTATTACAACAATGCAAGTGTGGAGAATAGCATATTAACCCTCGAACCAGTAACATGGACTGAGATAGGAGTAGGCACTAGCACGCCATGGCAGAGCAGTATGTGGAACAAAATAGAAATAAACAACAAGGGAGAAGCACACAGTAACTACCAATACAGAAACAGCATACTACAAGCAATCACACTACGAGGCGACTTCACACTAAGATTACACATAAACAGCTTCAACTTTAACACATGGAACTTCGGACTAGTCAAGAACAGTACAAGCAGTGCCAATCCTGTAATGAATGTGGCAATGGGCGACACACTAAACGGACAAAACATAAACAAAGTATTCCAAGATGGATGGGGTAACTGGGACACCACAATACCCGTCACCATCTCAAGACAAGGCAATACATACACGCTAGAATATCATGGAGGAACATACACCTTCACAGACAGTTACACTGGTGATTGTTATTATTGGATGGATAAAACGGGAAGTGGAAACATCTTCCTCACCTACATAGAAATAAGGAACAGTGGGGGGGGTAACTAGTAACTCTCTACTCTCTACAAGCTGTATGGGTGGTGTATGTGCATGAGTACACCAGTAAACAATGGACAAGCCACCATACCACTAGACACCACAGGCATGGTAGAGGGACGATACAAAATCGAAGTAAGCTACACCGATGGAAACTACTACAACAATACCAGTGTTGAAAACAGTATCCTCACACTAGACGCTTGGAACATCATAGACACAACCACAAACACAAGATGGGAGTACAACACATACAGAACCGGAAACATCACACCAACATGGGACAACAATGGAACACACAGTGGAAAATACAACGATGTATACAATACAACACCGCTACCAACAAACTGCAAAATAAAAGTTAAAGGTACATACACAAACAACAATAGTGGAATAATAGTCTTGTGGATGAACAATACTAATGATAATTCTTTTGTGGGCATAGTATATGATAATGGGTGGAAATTAAGAGTAAAAACGAATGGAACAAGAGTATTGAACCAAGCCATAAATACTGTACCATCCGATTTTGAATTTGAAACAACAATCCAAAACAATACTATCACAATCAAATATGGAACAAATACATACACGGTGAACTTGAATGATTATAATTTTTCTGCAAGTTCATTCTATTTTGACATCTACAACGAGAACACGGGAGAAATTGTTATAAAAGAATTAAAATACAAGGAAATGATAATATGACGTTAGAATGTGAAAAAACAAACCTCAAACGTGGAAGCAAAGGAGAACAAGTCAAGGAAATACAAACAATCCTAAAAAACAAAGGATACTACACCGGACGGATAGACGGCGACTACGGAGAACTAACCGTAACAGCAGTAAAGAATTTCCAAAAAAGCCGGAACGGTGTACTCGCAATAGATGGAATCATCGGACCATACACCTGCAGACACCTACAAAACAACCACACACCAAGCACTGATAGTTACTACAAAGACGGAGTATACCACAGTGGAAAACACTGGACAAGCAGGGGATGCGACAAAATCGGACAATGCAATGGTTATTTCTGTGCGTGTTGCAGTACAAGACAACAAAACAGCAAACAAAACATAGACAAGTACACACAACAACGATTAGCACAAATGATGGGAACAACCAGTGCAGGAACGAGTCACTGGGGGATAGAAACCGCCCTCGCACAAATAAGCAGAGAAACCGGTATCAAAATCACAGTAGAATGGAAAAACTTCTCAGACATGGGAAAAACAAGCAGAGAAAGATGGCAGAACATCGGAAAAATAATAGCAACACAAAACAAGGGAATAATCTGGCACGTACTCTACCGTGACAAATACGGACACTACGAAAGCGTACAAGAAATCAACATGAACAACCAAACAATCAAAGTACTAAACAGTCTAGGCAGTAAATGCAATAGCCCAGCCTATTGTGGATACATTGAAACACGCAGTTGGAACACAATGGAAAGATACCTACGAGGCATCAGCCAAAAAAGCTTATGCATAATCACCTATGGAGGATAAGAAAGATGATGAATGAAGAAACACTAAAAAAACTAGAACCAATATGCGACACACAAAGCATCAAAGAAGCAATCCAAACACTAGAAACCACCAAAGACTGCATCAAAGCAAGCATGAAACTATCCGAACTACAACACACCTGCAACGCACTCTATGAGAAACAAGGACTCACACCGGAGATACTGGAATTGCAGGTTACTATCAATACTTATCGTAACAAGTTTGATAGTATTGATCCATCTGAGATAATCAGGTCTGAGTTAGGTGAAAACTTTGTCCAGTAAGGCACCTCCTTATGTGGACACACTAATCACAATGAATCATTATAATTTGTTCAAAGTGCATTTAAACGATGAAAGAGAAGAGAAATGTGACTCCCTACACAAAGCCTTATTGTATCTTCGTAGGAAGTAGGTGTGTTGAAGTTTTATCCGATGATGCCAGTACTATTAGTACTGGTGGAGGACATTAAAATCAAAATCAAATAGGAGACATGTTTTTTTTTCTCGCACACCACTATGTTGGTGTGTGTATCACCACCTTTTATATACTTGTTCTGACAAAAATATTAGTGTAGAATGGTTACCATCGAATTGTTTTTGCATTCTACAATCCAATCTCTTTTTACAACAATTTCCACTATTCAAACAAGCAACTGGAACCGTTGCACCCGTTTTATATACACCGATATACCGAACTGGCACATCACTATTTTTATATAATCCATATAGACAAATATAGTAATATGACAAGAAAAAAATCCCCATTCACAAAACAAGACGAAAAGATACTGCTCACATGGAAACACACAAAACACATAACCGACAGCACATACCAAACCTACAAATACATCATGCAATCCTACACAACAGCAACACAAATGACAATCACAGAACTATACGATGAAGCCATCATGGAAGAAGAACAAAGAATACCACGATACCGAAAAAGCATCAAAACACACTTCATCGAATACATGGACTACCTAGACACACACGAATACAAAGAAAGCACCAAGAACACCAACCTCAGGATAATAAAAAGCTTCTATCAGAGCCTCGACATAGAACTACCCCACCTAGAAAACAACTATGACAGAGAAAGCAGTAGCAGTACCTACGAAAAGATGATAACAAAGGACCTCATAAGGCAGATGATACACCAAGCCGGTACAAGAGACAAAGCCATACTAAGCCTAGCAGCCACCACAGGACAAGGCCGAACAGAACTAAGCAACCTAACAGTACAAGACATAGTAGACAGTTGGAACACACTACTCACAGAGAAGATATTCTCACTGCCGGACATATTCAAACACAAAACAGAAATACTTGGACTAGAATGTCCGCAGTTGAAGATAAGAAGACAAAAGACAGGTAACAAGTACTGGGTATACTTAGCCCCGGAAACCACAGGTTACATCATGGAATACTTATACGAAAGAGTCGCCGGCCGGAACCAGTACCTCCGATTCAAGGACTTTGACACTCCCCTCTTTGTAAACAAGATGGGAGAGAAGTTATCCAGTGATGCACTTGGAAAAGTCTTCAATTATATCGGTGAGCGTTGTGGATTTGAAAATCCTGAACTATTCCCCGATGAAATACGGCTACTACTCACCAGGAAACCAAGAGAACAAAGAGTATACTCCTGCCATAAATATCGTAAGTACTTCCTGAATATGTGCCGAAGACATGCAGGAACCAACAGTGAAACACCAAGTAACCATACGTATAGTGGTAGTGACTTGGGTGATTTCTGGATGGGACACCAAGACCGTAAAAGCATAAACTATTACAAGCAATACGATGATGAGGATGTAGATGAAATGAGAATTCATTACATTCAAATGTTGCCTTATCTTTCATTGGAGAAGGAGATAGACACAGTCACCACGCCAGACAAGAAGGAATTCAATCAGATGAAAAGACAATACACGGACTTGGTGCGTGAGATGACAATGTTCAAGGAGTATATAATGCAGAAGCAAGAAGTCGATGAGTTAGCAAAACTATATGGACTTGAAAGATAATATATATGATTGTATGACAATAAGTGTTTTGTGGGACAATACCATTTATCCTCTTGAAAAATACGTGGGTCAAGAAGAAAAAGTGTAAACCCCCCACAATACCTAATCATACAGAAAACACCAAAAAAGGGAGGCGACACCTATATGACAAACAAGAAAAACATGATAATACCACTACTCCTACTGCTACTCACACTAACACTATTACCAACAACCATCGCATCACCAGACCTATCCAAAAACACGACAGTTGAAATGAATGGTATCAAATTTGATGTACCAATAACCAACAACAACACAACCAACGAATACAAAACAGACCAAGGCAGTAACTGGGCATACGAAGACTACCAAAACAACATAAGCGTATACGTCAGCGATGAACGACCACCAGAATACAGTACCACCGAACAATTCGATAGCCACACCGGTACTATCAGTCAGTTAACCACTATTAATGGTAAGTGGATTGTAGTTTGTGCTGATGATTTTGATGCGAAGGATTTCGTGTGGAATTCTCTCAGAGCATAGAATAATTTAAACTTTTTTTTTCATTCATTTTTTTTATCTTTTTTTTGTGGTGTCACATGTCGTGTCACATTGCATATTCATTTTTGTTGATCCAACACAATCACCTTGAGAAAATCATGTAATCGTTACACATACCTGTGAGGACGAAAAAAAAAGAAAAGTTCCCAAACAAAAAAACATGATAGGATGTGAACTCACGGAACTCTAATCAACCTCCTAAATATATTTGGTTATCCGTACCAATATGGGATAGTAAAAAATTTCTACATTCAAATCGTCGAAATTCATGTTCACCCCCTGCTTCTTATCATGGAAACTTGCATGATGAAAAGGGAGTGGAATTATTAGAGTATAAAAAAGGCAATTCTTATAGGACATTCACAAGCATAAAAGGATATCTTGCTGCATCCGATGCTCCCTTGTGATTTTCTCATGGAATCTTTGGACAATTGTATATATGATTATTTTAGCGTCAATCTGGTGTGAATTATAGAACAAATACTCCATGTTCATCAAATAAACTTATTAAATGAGAAACTAATAAATGGTTCAAGAAACAATATCAGAAAAAACGGAGAAAAATGTCATTTGACTTTCCCCTCTCACATATTCCGACTTCGTTATGGGAGTATTGTCAGTTTGTCCTGAGGCTGACAGTATCGTTTCCTTTCCACTATTAAATCCTAACCAACTATTTCCGATAGCGAAAGAAAAACGATAAAACACTTGGTAATTCTGTGAGGAGGGGTAACTATGGTAGGAAAAGAGAAAAATGGCCATGTGACAATGATAAATTACCTTTACTTAATATAGTATTCGTATCTCAGATTGGAGGGAAGTGAGTATTTAATGGTGTCAGATTCCCTTTTTTTTCGCATTCCTATCTTTGCTCGTCACTTTTGTTTGGGAGACTGCTCTTATATTTTGTCCTCTGTGTTTTTTTAGTAATATGACGTTTTGATAATTACTCATAGTCTCAAAACATTCTTTGACAAAAAAAATATAGTAATGAATGAAGAGTTTTGGTGGGGTGGTGAGACATTTTTATTCATCTGCTTTGATTCTCACGCACATCCTCTCTTCTTTTATTTTTTTTGTAGTTGTTAATCATTTTTTTTTCACCTCCCCTTTTTTTCGCATAATCTTTTTAGTCGTCATCCACACTGTTATTCTGTTTTTGTGAATGCGTTGTTTATTGCTTCTGTTTCTGTCATTCCCAGGTTCCTGTTGATGCCATATTTTTTTAGTATGGTCCAGGCTTGTCTGATGTTTCTTGTTTTGTTTATTTTTTGGACGATCTTGTCTATTGTTTCAGGGTTTGGTGGTGTGTTGAATGCGTGTTTGCATCGTTGTGTTATGATGTCTTTGTATTGTTCCTCTGTGTATGGTTTGAAGTGTACTTCGTATGGTGTGAATAGTGTGTTTACTTCTCTTTCGAATTGGTATTGGAATTCTCTGCTTGTGATTATGGGGTATATTCCTATTATGGTGTTGTAGCTTTCGTTTGCCCGTGTGAGGTTTCGTATTACGTTTTGGCTGTGTGGGCTTGCTCTTTCTCTTGTTCCTAGTAGGTAGTTGGCATCGTCTAGTGCTACTAGTAGTGGTTGTCTTGTGATTTCTAGTTTTTTCATTGTGTCGGTGAATATTCGTTGTGAGTTGCTGCCTCTTTCTGGTGCTGGTTTGCCTATTACTGTTTGGTATAGTTCTCTGTATATTTGGTATTCTGTGTGTTGTTTTCTGCAGTTGATGTAGCATGTGATTGCCTCATTTATTTCTTGTCGGACTTGTTGGAATAGTTTTTTTATGGCTGTGGTTTTTCCGGTTGCGTTGTCGCCTAGTATTATTGTGTGTAGTGGCATGCTTCCGTATTTGATGGGTATTATGTTGCTGGCTATTGTGGCGAGTTCGTGGTCTCTGTGGTGGAATTCGTGTGGTATGCATTCTGGGTCGAGGTAGTTCATGTTTTTGAAGATGTTTGTTTCATCTTGTATGGTGAAGTAGTTTATCATATTATATTGTTTGGTGTGTGGTTGTTTTTATTGATTTCTTTCACGGTGGGGTGTGAGTAGTTACCAAGACCCCCCCCCCCGTTGAGTAGTTACCATGACCCCTTCCACTTTTTTGTGTGCCATGGTTTTGGAAGTTGGATTGTTTATATAGTGTTTCGTAGAAATAGTATTTTGTGAAATGTTACTTATGGATCATCACACACAATAGGAAGGGAAATGTGATATTTCCTTTTATTGTAAATGTGCATGTAGATGAGGGAGGTGATCACATTAATGTGCAACATGAAAAAACAAGGTGATTGAATAAAAATGAGCAATTGAAAATAATAAATATGATAGTCAGAGAAGACCCCAAAACACACACTATAAGGGGGTGGTTCCCTTTGATTTTGTGGGAGAACAACAACAATATATTCCACAAAAAACTTGGAGGGTTGTTTCCATATTTGGTGTCCCCCTTTTTTGTGTTGTGGTCTTCTCTTGTTTATTGTGTTTGTTGTTTTTTGTGTATAAGGGTTGTGGTGTGTTTTTTGTCACTTTGTTGTTGGGGTGGTTTTTTCCGAAACCTTTATATACTCTGAAGTATAATATAATATTGTAGTGCTAAGAGTAGCACTACAAATTATTAGTAGTGATACAAAAATGAAAATCACAAAAGAATCCACAGTAATGATAGTAGACAAAAAAAGAAACAGTCTACGAACAAACATCCCTGCACTAGTCAGAGACGTCATGGAACTGAAAGCAGGAGACAAAATACAGTGGATAATGACAAACAATGAGATAAAACTCAGAAAAAAATAGTAAAAAAAGTCGTTGAACGTGCAAAAAGGTAAACAAAGGACAAGTAACTTCAGAATCTTTGGCGAGACAGAAGAAGTTACAAGTCCTCCCCCATTCACCTTTAATAAGACGGTGGAAATACATGATGACAATAGTACCTCCACAGTACTATTTTTATCACAACACACATATTAATGTTTCCACCCGCCTTATTTTAAAACCCCATAAAAGACTTCAATATGGGATGGGAACAACCAGTTTTACCTCCACACACGAACAACCCCTTACTAAAAAAATACTATTTTTTCATCGATGGAGGAATTACAAATGAATGAACAAGAAATAAAACTAACCCCCCAACAAGAAAAAGAATACTACCAAGCAGTAGAACAAGACTACCTCGACTGGATAGACAGACACCGAGGCGACTATGAAGGAGATTACTGGGACTACTAAAAAAAAGAGAGTAGTACCCACCAACTTCTCCCCATGTTTTTTCATAATCGTTACACATTTAAATGAGGTGACATCCAATGAAAGGATATGATATTTATTTCGATGAACCAACATTGAAGGTACTCAAGGAAATGGATAATGCAAGTGCATATGTTCAAAGAGTTGTTAACAATGACTTGAACTCTGCATCAACAGTTCAATTACAATATTCAACATTGGAAAATCGTGAGAAAGAATTGAACATAGAAATGATTGATATTCAGACAAAGAAGAAACATCTTGAGCATCTTCTTGATGTCATTGAGGAACGAAAGAATTAGCGTCCTCCTGATTATGAGGATGCAATCAAATTGTTAACCAGAATAAAGGGGAAATGATTATTATGAAAAAAATTAAAAAAAGCTTCAGAATCCCAAAAGAATTATCTGACAAACTCAAAGAATGCGACAACCAGTCAGAAGTAGTAAACGATGCACTAGAATACTACTTCGACAAATCACGATTCTGGAGAAATAAAATAAACGAAAAGAAAAGAAAAATAGAGTATCTTGAATTCCAAATCCAACTTGCAAAAGAGAGCATCCAACTATATGAAGAAAAACTATGTCAAGTAGGAGGAGATGAACAACCATGAAAAAAATTGCAAAAACATTCAGGATACCACAGGAATTATCTGACAGACTCAAAGAATGCGACAACCAAACAGATGTCATCACAGAAGCATTATCAATGTATTTCACCACTGATGCAGTTTTGGTTATGAAGATTGAAACTGATAAACAACTGCTTCAGGACTTAAGGTATCAGACAAAGGTAACAGAGTTACAGTTACAACGCCATGAAAAAGAGTTGGAACGGGTCATGGAAGCTCGTGCATTTAGGCCGGATAACTATGAGTACACTATTGAAACATTAAGAAACATTAAGAGAACCAGTGGTCATGTTAACAGTGATTCTCTGGAGATACAGGCTGGTAATTGTAATGTTCCTGTTTCTGTGTATAAACGTTGGTTGTTTGATGATGGGGTGTTGGAGGAATTGTTGAGTTTGTGAGTGTGTTTATCATATCTCTTGGAGTGGTGGTGTATTGCATGTAATATGTGATGTATTACATGAAATACGTGTATTGTATTGTATTATTATTATATTATATTATTATATTATATTATATTACATTACAATACAATACAAACACACATACCCACCAACACACACACTCCCAAAATGACAAAAACCCCCATGACTAATTCTCACATCAAAAATATGGGAGAAAAACGATGATAATCGATAAAAAAAGAATGGAACTATTCCTGGAAAAATACCACAACGATTACATCCACGACAACGAAGAAACACTAACCATAGACTACAACCAACTAGTACCAGCATACGTGGACCTAATCGAAGAACTGGAAAAACCAGGAAAATACCATGAAACAATAAAACAAATGGAACGCATCACAAAAAACAGATGCATCCAAGACAAGAACGTTAAAATAAAAATACACAACAAAGAGGATACCATACCACTCAGTGAACTACACCAACAATACAAGAACACATGGGTATCAGTAGAAGGAATGGTGAAAAACAGATCCAACATCAGAAACATGATAGTAAAAGCACACTGGTCATGTAACGCATGTGGCGAAGACCGTATAGTAAAAATGACACATGGTGAAAAAGTAACACCACCTAAAGGAGGATGCGTCCGATGTGAACACCAAAGAGGTTACACATTAAACGAGCAGACCACCGAATTCAAAGACATTCAGTTACTCATACTGCAGGAACCACTTGATACTCTTGGGGGTGGATTTCAACCTGCCGAAACCAAAGTATACCTGGAAGATGACCTGTGTGACACAGTAAAACCAGGGGACAAAGTTCGAATCAATGGCGTGTTAAACCTACAAAAGAAGGGAACAGAGAACATGTTCAGTGAATACCTCACGGCAGAGTATGTTGAACAGTTAGAACAAGACTTTGAAGACATCCAAATAACGGATAAGGAAGTACAACAAATCAGGGAGATTAGTGAGGATCCACAATTATTTGACAGGATAAGACAATCAACCCTACCTAGTGTGTATGGTAATGATGAACTCAAAGAAGCAATTGCACTGTACCTCTTTGGTAGTGATAACATACCATCTGATGAGGAACATGATTACTACAGAGGTGACATCCATATTTTACTGATTGGTGACCCTGGTGTAGCGAAGAGTCAAATACTCAAACGTGTATCCACACTTGCACCACGTGGAATATATACCAGTGGAAAGGGAAGTAGTGGTGCAGGACTTACTGCTACTGCCGTTAAAGACGAGTTTGGTAATTGGAGCTTAGAAGCAGGGGCAATGGCACTGGCAGATAATGGTAACATCTGTATTGATGAATTTGATAAGATGAGGGAGGAGGACCGTAGTGCTATACATGAAGCATTGGAACAACAGACTATAAGCATATCGAAGGCAGGTATAACCACTACTCTTAATAGTCGGTGTAGTGTGTTGGCTGCTGCTAATCCGAAGTATGGTGCTTTCAATCCAGTGAAAAGTATTAAGGAGCAGATAACCTTGTCAAGTACGATATTGTCAAGGTTTGACTTCATATTCCTGTTACTTGATGAGCCGGAGCCGGACCGTGACATGGATATTGCTATGAGTATCCTCCTGCAGGATTTTCAAAGTGATGATAAGATACCATTCGACCTATTCAGGAAATACATTAGCTATGCACGAAAAAACATACACCCACAACTCTCATACGAAGTAGCACAGAAACTATCCACATTCTATAAGGAATGGAGGGAACTAGCAAAAATCAACAACAACCCCATACCAATCACAGCCAGACAATTAAATGCTATGAGCAGACTAGCAAAGGCAAGTGCAAGGGCAAGACTAAGTCCAATAGTGGAACTGGAAGATGCAGAAAGAGCAATACGGCTTCAAAAGTACTGTTTGAAACGTATTGGTTTCGACCAGGAAACCGGCACGGTCAATGCTGCACAAGCAGTAGGAGTAACCAATGGTACCAAGGATATAATGAATGATGAAAGGATGAACGAACTGGTAGAAGGCTTATTTGAGGAATGGGGTAACAGTTTACCACTGCATATACTGAAGAAATCATTTAAAGATAAAGGTTTGAATGAGGAGGCTATCAGTAAGTGGATCCGTAACCTCGATGAAGATGGCAAGTACTTCTATGAAACAACTGATGGAGTATTAACGAAACTATGAAAAATAAGGAAGACATGGAATATGAGTTAATGGAACGATGGGTGGATAACATATGGTGCTTCTGCAATGCCCTCATCTCCTCTGGTTTCAACACGGAGGAGTGTTCAAAGGTAATCAGTGATTACCAGTTACTAGTTCATTCCGTGGACAAGTTTGATAAACGTAAAAAAGCAACAGTAACCAGGAACACGATACCCCCATACTACAAGTTCACGGATGCTCTCAGAGAGGAGGGTGTGCCATTGGAGTATATGGATACGGTTGTGCATACAGATTATGTTACTGTGAAGAACATACTGGAAAGGGCAGATGTACTTGAACGTTACCCCGATCTTGTGAAAATGATGGATGATGCAATAATTGAATGGAAGAAATATGGAGATGATGTTTTATGAGTATACGAAGTAATGTGAAAAATGTTGTGAATGATTGGGTTATGGCAATGGATTCTACAGTACCAGTGGGTGTGAATTCATCATTATATAAGCACCTTAAGTATAGTAACAGGGAGAAAGTAATTCGATTCCTGGATGAACACCCTGAATATAGTAAAGACCTCCTGTATAAACTGGCAGTGCATGAGTTCATGAAGAAATCTGATGAAGAAAAAGTAAAACGATTAAACCTGTATATGGAGAAGGTGTGAACATGGCTAAGTACATTAAACTTTACGAGGGCAACCAGGTGATTGGGTTGATAAAATTCATTAACAACTTGACACTTGAGGATGTGCCTGATTATGTTAATGAGAATGGTTTACTGGGAATTTGCAGGGTGACTATGGGTCGGCTTGATAATGAGATTGTCCTAATGACTTATGACTGCAAGAAACCTAGTGCCAGTTATGCTGAAGTCATTGACAAAAAGCTAGCATATGATTGGTGTATGCACAGGAACAAACCAGAACTAGTAGAAGAACTTGAATTGGAATACGTGGAGGAGAGAGAAGTACTATGACCAATGATGACCTGGCACGGCAATTAGAACAGTTAAACAAGAACCTGGAAACATTAACACTAGAAGTACATCACTTCAACGTGGATATAGGATTGAGGATAACCAGACTAACAGAAGAAATAAATGACCTGAGAAGATTAAATGGAGGAACAGAATATGAGCATATATGATAACCTTGGAGCAAAGGTGTTCACAAACTGGAACAAGTATATGGAAATGGAATCAGAAGAAACATTACAAGTACTACAACATGGAGTCAGTATTGGGGAGTTAAGTGCACATATAAACGAACTCAAAGCAACAAACCATGCAATCAACGACCTGGAATATGAGTATGATAAACTCAAACTAGAATATGATACCAACATTACACGGACCGCTAACAGTCCTGAGCTACTGGAAAAGTATCGTTCAATGGAACAAAGAAAAGACCTGAGCAAAGCACAACACAGTGAAACCAAACAAGAACTCATCGAAATAAACAGGCAGCTAAGAGAATTAAAGGCTAACAAGGAGGGCTTAGAATATGAGATACGATTCTACTTCAAAATACTATTCCAGCAAGCACCGTCTTGCCAGTGCAAACACGAAGAGGGTAAAACAGATGAACAAGAAAATTGATGAAATCATATTCTACATTACAATAGCCTGTGTAGCATTCTTTGTGTTGATCATACTGTTTATGATAGCAGGGTTCTTGTTCAACATACTGTCTATTATAAGCATGCAGGGAGTACAAGCATTACTGGGGGTAATGTTATGAAGAGTATAAATGAGATAAGGGAAGCATATAAGAAGGAGGTTGAGAATTTTGGAAGTCCTGAGCATAACATGGCAGAGCGGAGGAAGATATTGCGTAACCTCCGGAGGTATGAGCAGGAAATGGACCGGTACTATAAACTAAGGGAATAAATGCTTATGTTAACTTTATATGATGATGATGGGACACATATCACGAAGGTATGTTCCTCCCCTCATGAACAATACCTTGTACAGGTAATGAGGAGGAGAATCGAATTGGGTACTCCTCCAAGACAATTATTCATCACAGAAAACAGTTTAAAACCAGTATATGTGATGATGAAGTTAGACCTCGAATACTAAATAATTTATAAAAAGGAAGAATGGAGGGAAAACGTAAATGTGCAACCAGAAAACAGAAACAGAATTCACCACCGCCGAAGAACTACAACTAACCGGCGAAGCAAGAAGAGACCATGACATAGAACAAGCACGCAAATGGCTAAAAGAACAACCCATCAAAAAAAGTGGGTACAACCGAAGCCTAAAATACAGGTACTTTGAATTTGATGACATCATAGGACCCATACAAGAAGCATGCCTCAAATATGACCTGAGCACACACTTCACAATAGAAAGCATAGACCCCACACCATCAATCAGACCATCAAATCAAAGAAACGAACCCAACAACATGCCCACCTACAACGGAATCGGACTCCTAGAAATCAAATCACAACACTACCACATACCAAGACAAGTAAGAGTACCACTATGCTACATGCTAGTACACCAGGAAATAGGCAAAGCAGTAAACTACTGTAAACGATACGCTTACATGTTGGGCTTTGAGATTAGTGAAGTGGACTTGGTGGACATGGATCAACCACCAAAAAATGATATTCCAAGACAATGGAAAACAAGAAAACAAGACAAACCAGTGAATACCAAAGAGCAACAAGCCAACAAACAAAAAATACGAGAATCAACAAGCAACCAAGACCAGGACACTAGTGAACAATGGAAAGAAGAAAAAATCATAAAATCGTTACACAATAAGATGAAGGAGAAAAATCCAAAAGCATACACCGATAAAAAAACAACACTCAAATACGCAGAAATAATGTATGCAGAGGGTAACCTCCCACAATCAGACTATGAACAAATACAAAAAATAACACAGGGGCAGGTGAAAAAAGGATGACAGAAACAGATGAAATAATAAGATTACAACTACACAAAACAGCAGATGCGGTACAAACATACTACCAGACAATAGAAGAAACACGGCAACTAATAAGCGAAGCAATACCAGGAACAACAACCTATGTAAGGGATGAATACATAACAATCATCCCACTATACGGGATAACAGAGGAACTACTAGACACACTCGGACCACTACAATACAAGATAACCAGTAACAACAACATACTAATACCAATGCCCCGACCCATAGGAGGCCAAAATGATACAAACAAGCTTCAAAATAATGGGAACAAAAATAATCGGCATCACACTAACAACACACACCCCCAGTAAACACAAAACAAACAACAACAAGAGACTACACAAAAAACAAGAAACACGATTCAACATCAACCACAAGACAATGAAAATCACAGGACTAATCAACACCAGAACACAAAAAACAAGACACATCTACAAGCTAAAAAAATGCAAATGGTGCGGAAGAAAATTCAATCCAGCAATCAGCAGCCAAAAATACTGCACAACCAAATGCAGACAATACGGCGACCAAGAACAAACCATGAACAGAGTACGAAGATACAGACACAAATACAAGGAAATACTACGAGAAACAATAACCAACACACGGATAGGAACAGGAAGACTAGGCCAACACATGAGCAAAGACTGGAACGAAGAAATAAACAAAATACGAAAAGAAATGAGAGAACTAGGATTAACCAATCCACTCTCATACTAAACCCCATCACACTCTCATAACAGAGAGAAAGAAAATGAAAAAAAATGAATAATGAAAGAAGTGAATGAAAAATGAATGAACAAAACGAAAACAATAAAAAAGTAGTAGTAACCTCATTATCTCAAGAAACAATCAACTATCTTCATAAAATCGACAAAGAAAAATTAAATCCAACATTTGGTCAAATGACCGTAAAACAGTTACTTCGAGAATTTGACGATCAAAACTATGTCGTAAATCACAAGTATCAGCGAAAACCAGGACAATGGTCAGAATATATGAACCAGTTATTCCTTCTAACATTACTTGAACAAGGAATAGTCCAACCACTTGTCCTAGCAGATATGTCCTTAATTGATGCTACACATAATAAACGTGAGCTAATTGATGGACAACAAAGAGTACATCTTATGAAAAAATGGGCGAATGATGAGATAAGATTACCAATGTATCTTCCTGAAGACATACGTGGAAAAAGTAGAAGTGAACTACCCCCTGAGGTAGTGGAAAAGATTGATGGATATAATGTCATGTATATGAGCATTCAACCCAAAAATGAAGATCAAATTTATACTTTATACAACAGGATTCAAAAAGGTTCAACATTCACATTTGGTCAAGACATTAAAGGACATCAAGGAACATTTAAACAGTTGGTTGTTAATCTATCCAAACATCCTTTCATGAAACATGCAACAGGTGTTAGAGATGAATGGGAGTTACAATATGCAGGATATTTATATATAAGCATTCTTTATGAGAATGGAATTCATGATATTACCACATTCCATAGGAACCAATTAACAGAATACTTAGAAGTACATGCCAATGATGAAATACCAAATGAAATATTTAAAGCATGTTATGAACGAGCAGAATTACTTCAGGAAATATTTGAACAACACTCACTCACTGACATAACTGCTGTTGATTTAATAGTTTTGTCCTCGTGCTTAAACAAAGCATTGACAAATTACACTCGAGGAGTATTTCTTCCTGCTATGGGAAGAGCTTTTAAGAAGTATATAGAAAAAATAGAGGAAATACAATTATTCAACAGATTACATAAGGAAGTTAATTCCCCATTCGATGAAAGGTATGTGCATAGTATTAAGAATTCACCGTATTATGTGCCATGTCAAAATCATTCTCTGACAAGAGCCAGACGACATACTGAAAGTTTCATAAATCTTTTATGGGGTGAGTTCGAAGAATGTCTGAACTAAAAAAAGGGTATGTGTACATCGTAACCACAACTTTATTATTCAAAACTGGAGCATATAAAATCGGATTTGCAGAAGATTATCAATCAAGGATTAAACAATTGAACACTGCATCTCCAGATGATTTTAAAATTGTTCTCTTAATGTACTCTTCTAATTATCAGGAACTTGAGAGACAGTTGCATGTTCTATTCGAAGGACAGAAAATTAATCGTGAGTTTTATAATTTATCCTCCTCGGACTTTGATAAGATAACCTTACGATACAATAATCTGGTCACATTCCTTGATAAGAATTTGGTCACGGTAAAAACAGAACACCACCCAAAGAAGAATCAATTCGATTTTATGAATGATCTTAGAACATTATTTGAATATGTTGGTGAGAAAATACCTTTCCCTTTGTTGAAGAAACAGTTAATGAGTATGGGGTATGATAGTTATGAAATTAAGCACCTACTCAACAAGGAAGATGTAAAGGGGAACATGATGTACATTATACAATCAGATGAATGGATGTTACTTAAACAATAAAAAAAATGAAAAACAATTGGAGTGATGAATTATGCAATTAATGATTAGAAAGAATGAAAGAGGATTTAAAGACTACTATGACTGGGATATGGAAGACAAAGAAACAGTGATAGTACATGTTAATGAAGTAACACAAAACAGTAGGGGCAGTTGGTTTATCAAAGCAGATTACAATGGTGACAAGTTTTATGCTAACATCAGTCCTGAAGATGGTAATTATCTGAAAGCAGGTAACAAGTATATGATGACTTGTACTGGTCATGATGGGAAGTTCAAGTATCTTCAGTTTTCACTATACAAACCATCATATGATACCAATGCACTCCTTGATGAAAGTCAAATAGCAATGATGTTTGGACAAACACCAACCAAGGAAACAGTACAATTCCCACAGAAAAGACAAGAAGAAACCCTTGGAGTTGTACATGAACAAAATGAACAAAAAAGTGGCAATGTACAAACCACACTACTCACCAGCAATACATCAGACCAGGAATGTGAAGACTACCTCTTCAAACACAAGAAAGAATTAGAAACACAGAAATACCACATTGACAAAGAACTCGGAGTAATCAACAAACTCATAATGAAAACATGCTAAACGGATGGGAGTTGAGAAATATGGTTTATTTGAATAATACTTATATCCTTCCTTCTGAACAGTGGGGGGAGGAAAATTCAACAAAAATAGACTTTAAAGAAATTTTCACAAAATATGAAGGCAAACTTGTTGAAATAAAAGGAGTGTTAAACAAGGTGAATGCACCAGAGGATAGTAGTGACATTAAGATGGTATGCCCACAATGTGGAAGATCTAAAAGAAAATGGCTTAAGGTAATACATAAAGATTCGAATTACTATACATACAAAGATATTCACGATATGGATATTTGTCCGTTTTGTTCAAAGTACCATACTGAATCTGACCCTTTGGGGTTTGGAACGGCCGTGGTTTATTCGAAGAAGAAGTATAATCAGTTAATCCAATTAATTGAAGGTGAGAAAATATATTATACGGTTCAAGAGTTGGAATTCACATCTCCTGAATCAGAAAGAAAATTGAAAGTCACATATTACACTCTCACAGAAGCATTCACCAAAAAAGATATAGGTAAACAATACACAATCACAGGAAAATTGTATCCGCATAATCATGATGGTCATATTTATACGGATAAGATAAATCCAGTAATCCCTGATGGTACTGTTGAAACATGCGTAATTAGTGATGAGCGTGATATTCCTGGTTATGATGAGTGGAGACAACATGTTCTTTCACGTGATAAGAAGTGCGTGGTGTGTGGTGGTGATAAGAATTTACATGCACATCACCTTTTTGGTTATAAGGAAAACCCTGGTTTAAGAACATGTAAAGAAAATGGAGTAACTGTGTGTGAATGGTGTCATCAGAAGTATCATTCATATTACGGTGTACATGATATTAATCCTGTGGACTTTATCCGGTTCGTTGGCAGGTTTGGTGTAAGATAAGATGTTTAGTGGTAATCCTTTGCTTGCTACTGGAATAAGCTGATAATGAAAACATGCTAAAAAACAAAAAATACCAGATAAAATAATGGAGGTTAATGGGAATATGGTTGAAGACAAAGTTGATGCAGAAACATTGGATGAAGAAACAAGACAAAAACTTGGAAAGTTAATAAGTGATGAAATAAGATACAATCAGCAACGTTGTGAAATACTGGAAAAAAGCAACAAAATACTGATGGCAACATTGCTCCTCATCACCTTATTTAACCTTCTTTTAGTATTGTTTCGAGCTATCTACAACATATGATAAAGGAATACTTTAATTGGGGAGGTGAAAGGATGATGAAATATATAGTAAATGGTTTCAGTCCCAAAATGCTCGGAAGAAGAGTAGGAGGACACCTAATCAAGATACAAGACATAACACGAAGAGAATTTGAAGCCAACAAAAAAGACTGTGTCAGTGCAATAGGACACCACACACTAGCAGAAGAACTGGGAATACCACGGAACAGGTTCAACATAAGAATCGAGAAAGGTGACACGGTGTACATTGTGCAGGGTGCTGATGGCCGTGGACATGCAATGGACACACCAAAACAGGACCAGTTACGATTCCAGAAAGCAACAATAATCTACTAAAAAGGACAAAAAAGGAATTATGATTATATCGGAGGAAAAAGGACAATGAAAATATTACTACTAACATGCACAATCATCATAAGCCTATCATACATACCCCTAGTAATCGCATTATACATCTCACAAGTACTCGGACTAATACAAGCAAACAACCTCATAAACATACTAATCACGGCAACAATAATCCTACTACTCTCAGCAATAACCAACCTAATCACAAACACACTAACAGGAGACGTGTAATAAAATGAACAATACACAGACAGTAAAAATACTACCCTGGAATATCATAGGTGAAAGACTAAGACTAGTAAGACAAGACGCCGGATGGACCATCGAGGAAGTAGCACAATACATGGAAATAACACCACAACAACTAACAATGATAGAACGAGGAGAAAAAAAACTCAAACTCACACCACTACTAAAACTATGCACACTATACAACATCGACGAATGGGACCTACTCACACAAACCGAATTCAACACCACATACACCGGAGCAGGCAAACGAGAAAAAAAGGGGGAGACAATAACAAATGAACAATGAAACCAACATATGGAATGACCCCACAATAAAAACACACTACAACAAAAGAACACGAAAAAAACAAATAACCCTCCACACATTCCCCAAACACAAAGACGGACCATTCACACAAGTACTAATCATATCACCAGACGGATTCGTCGAAGAATATACTGGTGTACAAGAAATAGAACTGAACGAACTGGAAGATGGCAGTGTTGAATTTCATATAGCATCACATCTTCCGTCCAATGTTAATTATAGGTATATATATGAGGGAGAGCTTGTATGGAATATTCATCCATCCAAGATTCTGATATCAATAAATGAGGGACATGAGCTACCACGAGTATGGTATAATGTGAGAGAATATGAAAGAATATTCCTACAAGAAAAAACACTACCTGAAAATACCAACATAACACCACAGTACCAACCACACAAGTTTAAGAGAACAGGATTTTACAAAAAAGGAGACCACAGACAAGAATGCAAATCATGGAACAAGTAAAATACACACTAATACAAAAACATAACAAAGCCATCATAAAAATAACAGACACACAGAACAACACCATAATAAGAGGAGACAAAACAATAAAAACACAACACCCCCACAACAAAACAAGAAAAAACACCACAACAGGAAGAGCAACCATAACAGAAATAAGCACAACAACAAAAAACAAACACACAACCATAACACACCTAACAATAGAAGAATACACACCACACAAACACAAGACAATCACAATACGACCCGACAGATTAATCATTCAAACAACACATGAATGTCGTCCACGTTATGAGCATTATGGCTGTTTGACTTTTCGTAAGGGTAATGGTTTTTGGGTGGAAAAGGTTGTTTATGTGTTTGTTGATGGTGTTACTAGGGAGGTGGTGCAGGAATTGTGTTAATGGGCTTTGTTTTGCTCTCCTTTGTATGATTAAGGGCTTAATTTGTATTAATTTGTATTAATTGGCCTTTTCATGCATTTTCAGAGAATGTTCAAACACCTATTTAAATATGATGAAAAATATCCTCTATGATGAGGAATAAACGGACAATGTTCAAGTGTGAAAAATAAAACACCGTGATTTTCACATGCACACTAAACAATGTTCAAAAAGACACAAAATGAGATGAAGGAGGAAGAGATCAAATATGACACAAGAAATACTAGGTGAACTAACAATCACCGAAGAACACCACACAAAAAAAATACCCATAACCAGCAAAACAATCCACAAGATAATCACACAACTAATGACACACCAACCAGGTGATGAATTCGAACACAACAAAAACAGACTAATACTACTAGACCTACTAGGATACCTCACCAAAAAAACAATACTACCATGTATGAACCAGATACACATACCATACTATGACATACAAGAAGACTGGGACATCACCCCCTCCGAGGCAAGAAAATACTACTACAGGATAACTGGTAGTATTCATGACCTTGACGTGGCAAAAATAACATACCACAACAAACAATAAAAAAAAGGAGGACATTTTCTTATGAAATTTGAAACCGCACTACTCCGACTAAAAAACGGAAAAAAACTCACACGAAAAGGATGGAACGGAAAAAACATGTACATCCAACTACAAAGACCAGACCCTGACAGTAAAATGACACACTCATACATCTACATGAAAACAGTTGATGATGATCTAGTGCCATGGACTGCAAGCCAAACAGACATACTAAGTGATGACTGGCAGATATACCACCATGGAACAACCGACAATGTTGATGAAGATGTAAAAATAACAGTACTCACAATAGATGACCTCAAGGAAATAATACGACTACTAGAGGAGGAAGAATAAAATGTACACCGAGCCAACATGGATCCAACTACTCATCAACTCCACCCTCCTATACCTCGGACTAGCAGTAACCGGAATAATAATCACACTACTACTCTGCTCCATAATCATACGAATAAGAGAAAAACGAGAAGACTGTGAATTCAGTTTAGATGATAAAATACAGACAAGCCTACCGGTAATAGTAGTAATGGGATTAATCTTCATATTTGTAGGAGTGGGAGTTGCTGCACCATACATGTGGAATCAGTGGATGGAGCAACCCAGTGTTAGAACGGACACCATCACAATCACTGGCATACAACCAATGCCCGGAAAAGTAAGCATAACAAGCGAAGGTTACAGTATCGAGAATAGTAACCAGTTAATGTTCATAACCAGTGATGGCAGGGAGTTTGCTAATACTGAGAATTGGATGTTCAACAAGTTTGAAACAAGAACTATATTCAACAAGTTGCACATCAATGGAACCTATAAAGTCAAGTATTATGGTTGGAGGAATGGACAAAACAATGAATTCCCCAACATACTAAGCATTGAAGAAGTAATCGATGAGAATGGTACAAGTCCTAATGATTTCAACAAGTACTTTGGTGCTCATCGTGGTCAACGGATTTATGATGTGGGACTTGATGAACCAGTATAACCACTACTACCCTCCCCACCCCCTCTTCACCCCCCACTAACAATCACCCACTTATTTTTACAAAATAAAAAGAGAAAGAAATAACAGGAATAGGAAAAGGAATAAAACATGACAGATTATGAACAACACCTATACAACTACATCGAACTAAAACACAAAAGCCCCAACCGCAAACTACTAAGAAACTGGATACGCTACATCCACGAAAACCAAATACCAGACGGCACATGCTACAATGCAAGTGTAGACTTCATGATGACAGACCCCTCAGTACAAGACAAAACACGGAACACCAAACGGAACTACAACAGTGAAATAAACAAATTCAACGAATACATATACGAACAAGAAGGATGGATACTACCATGGAATGAACTCAAACACGGAGAAGCAGGAAAACAAGACAGGATAACAGAACCAAGAAAACCACGAGAACTACTAAGCGCCTACGGAAAACGAAGAATAGAAAAACAAGACACACAACGGGAGGAACGGAAAGACCCAGAGTACGAAGCATTCCTAAAAAGATATGAGGCACTAGACAAATGACAACGAAAACGAAACCAAGACAGGAGGGTATGAGATGACACTATACATATACCGGATACTCCACCATGGGCCCTACGAAGTAACGCCAGAAGAAGCAATGAGGAGAATAGACTTCAAAGATGACTGGATAACCGCATCATACAGCCTCTTCCGAGAACAATACTGGTCAAGAGAAGAAACACTATCAAAACTCAGAGGAGCAGATAATATACTAATACAGAACAGAAAATACTACTTCGTGCTCCAAATCGTATCTGGCGATGACCATATAACACTCGGCACATGTGATGACAATGTTGCAATGTTGATGGTAGAAAAACAATGGATGCAAATAGAATGGCACACACGTCGCCAAGAAAGCAAGACACTAGTACCCGAGGTGAAACTACTATGAAAGAAGATGAAGAAAAAAAGTACAAAATTAAGGGAATAACAATACCCACCCCTTTATGATTCATCACCACCCACACTTATACTACACTATACTATTTTTTATTCTCTGATGTTTCATGTAATCGTTACACAATAAAGTAAAGACAACACAATAATAATAAAAAAATGTTAGAGGGGAGACTCAAAATGTCATACGAAAAAACATTCCAAGACAACATGGAACAACTAGCACGGAAACATGAACGAAGCAAAGTATACGTGGACTTCATGGACTACTACATATACCAGAACAGTAACAGTCCTGATAAGAAGTTACCATCAGGGTACAAAGAAGATGAAATGAAACTATTTCAAGATGCTTATAATTCATTCAGAGGACTGATGGAAGAATTAATAAAAGAAAAGGGTTGGTATGATTATATTGGAGAATATTATGAGGAGTACATCCTAGCAGGAAGTAAAGCTGCGGCGAAGGGTCAATTTTACACTCCTCGTGGTATCAGTGACCTGCTATCACAAATGGTAGGCACACCAGTAACACTAGCCGATGCATACGATCCTGCTTGTGGAAGTGCCAGGAACTTACTAGACTACCATAGCAAACACCCAGAGGTAAGATGCACTGGTGAGGACTTGGACGAGAGTGCTTGTAAAATGGCAGTGATCAACTTCCACTTACATGGTGTGGATGGTGTTGTGAATTGGATTGATGCATTGACTCGTGAGTATATGGGTACTTCCTGGAGGATTCTTGGTGATAGGATATATATTACTGATATTGATATGATACGTGCGAATGATGATATTATGAATTCTTTCAATATATTGATGCTTAGTGATGAGAGTATTATGGAGTTGTGTGTTAAGTTGCTTGGTAATGCTAATCCTGATGACCTGGAAGAGTTACAAGTAGAACAAGATGGTAGTGGTGTGCTTGATGACATAGTAACAGAACCCACCAAAACAAACAAGAATAGTGGAGGGTTAGATAGATGGTTAAAATAAAAAAACAAGCAACAATAACATTCACCAACACAGAAACAGGAACACAATACTCCCAAAAATATGCATTAGGAGATGATTCCTATTTATATGAACCATCAACACAACACTATTACCATTCTAAAAGCAATAAAGAAAAATTCGCAATACTATTCATCAGAGACAATATACCATTAATTTACAAAAAAATGATAAATCACAAGGAGAATCACTAATAGAACAAGGATTCGAAAACATAAACCAAGAATTAGACCCGTACCTACACGAAAACACAAAATACTACCTAAACACAGTAGTACAAGAAATAGCACCACTAGTAACACAACAACAACTAATCGAAATAGTCAAAATAATATGCAACACATTCAACTGTGTAGAATGCATCAAACAAGAAAGAAAAGGCAACAAAGAAAACCGGAACAAATTCCTACTAACAGAATTCATCAACACTAAAACCGCGGAATCATGCTCTAAGAACACTTTGGCATACTACAAGAGTACAATAGAACGATTCATGGAATTCGTAGACAAACACCTCGATGATGTAGTCACAGAGGATTGTGAACGATACTTCATGCATGGATTAACAAAGGAAAAACCATGGACTCCCACCACACAAGACAATGTTCGCAGGATATTAAATTCATTCTACGTGTGGGCGGTAGGTAGAAGGTACATATTATTCAATCCAGTAGCACCCATCAAGCCAACTAAGAATAAGAAGTACCGTGTGAAAAAACCATTCACTAATACTGATATCATCAAGATGAGAGACCACACCAAAACAGTAAGAGACAGAGCAATCATCGAACTACTACTCAGCAGTGGAATACGAGTATCAGAACTAGTCGGATTAAACAAGGAAGACATAAACTGGGCAGAGAAAGAATTCACAGTAATAGGTAAAGGAAACAAGCAACGATTCGCATACTTCAGTGAACAAGCAGGATTTTACATACAAAAATACTTGGAAGGCAGAACCGATAATAACGAAGCATTATTCGTAACTAACAACTCACCATACGATCGATTTGGGAAAACAGGCGTTGAAACATTCGTACGAGAACTGGGAAAAAATGCTGGAGTAACAGGTAGGGCACACCCTCACAGGTTCAGGCACACATTCGCTACAAATGCATTAAACAAAGGAGTACCACTAGAACAAGTACAACAACTACTAGGACATGAACAATTAGACACAACATTGATCTATGCTAAGGTCGCACGTGAAGATGTGAAATACAACCACAAAAAACTCATGAACTAATAAAGAGGGGATAGGATGGTATATTATGTGTGTAAAAACAATTATGGGTATTATATCAGAGGGAATATGGGGAAATATTATGGCAATTACTCCACATACAAAGAAGCATTAGAAAAAGTGAAGAAATTGGTGGATAGTGGAATATTACGAGTTCCTGTTCATGAAAGACCATTAAGGTATATCCAACCCACAGCGAGTGGGCATTGGACTATTAGGAAAACAATAAATGGTGAAAGACATACATATGGTACTTATAAAACACTTGAAGATGCGCAACATGAGAGAGATTATCTGGAACAGATAGGATGGGATTATGACAATATGTAATCATACATGAAATAGGATAACCAAACTAGGAGGATAAAACAGGATAATGGAGGTGAGTATGTTGGTTACAATAACAATAACCAACGGTATTTTATTCAGTATCTGCTTAGCAATCAGCATTATGCTGAACATAGCATTAGGATTATTCCTCATTTTTTATAGGTGGGATTTACACCAGGAGGAATATGCTCGGAAGTATTATGAAGAAAAGTATGTTGAATACATGAAAAAATATATTAATACACATAGTGAACTTCAGAAGAAAAGATGAAGTTTCAGAAAGAGGAGGACTAACATTGAATGATAACAACACCACAATAAAAGAACTAACCCACACCATACAAGAATTCTACACAGAACAAGTAAACAAACACAAGACAATCATAAAACCAATACAAATAGACAAAGACACACTAAGCACACTAATA
>Ga0326514_10000033_pt1 | contig 77463 bp, 62 predicted proteins | sample 3_2548_0518_D_FD_203653 | JGI IMG/M metagenome (GOLD analysis project Ga0326514, IMG submission 203653) | Bovine rumen microbial communities from UC Davis, California, United States - 3_2548_0518 | ecosystem: Host-associated > Mammals > Digestive system > Stomach > Rumen | place: USA... | reverse complement strand
GTGCGTGTATTTCTTTGTTTTTATCTTTCATATTTGTTATAACACTATATTATATATAATAATGCGATATTTTTTAAAATTTTTATGTATTTATATATAATATCAATACACCTTTACAACATAGCGAAATAATTTAATTAACATGCATATATAAACAATTTGAAATTCTCAAAATTTACAGACGTACTATACATCGTTCACTTGTCTCAAATACATGCATCTTTACACAGTTTTCCATATGCATGACCTGATGATATGCCATGCTTAAATAACTTCGATCTACCGACCACCCCTTAAATATGACGTCTTATCAAACATGGTTCATATCAGGCTAATCGAGACGACACTCAACACCCAAACCTCCTAGAGTTTCTTTTTCGATCTTACTTCTTCTAGAGAAAATTAGCCAAGAAGCTTAGAATTACAATCTCTGATACGCTATTTCCAAGAACCACATATCCTCAACATGTATTCAAAGCAGAATAGTACGGATACCTACTCTATGTTGCATGTTCACAATCTCACGGTTATCTGAGATAATAGACATCTCAATCTCCGTTTTCTTGTAGTATATATTATATTGTTTTCGTAAATTGTAAGAACTGTCACACAAAAGCCAACGCCCCATATAGGGACCTAATAAAAGAAGGCAGATCACCGGATTTTAAATACTACCCATTCAAATTATTTGTTATTGGTATTTTTATCCGTTCCGGTCGTCTTGTTCTTATTTTTATCCTCCAACTGATCTGGGACTAAAACAGTCCTAACCTGGCCGGACTTAACAGTCGCAACCATATGACCTTTGTTCATATCATAAATAACCTTGTCACTTTGAATCTGATTATCTAACTTTTTAACAAACGCATCGCCTTCAATAACTATCTCTTTAATAGATACATCATAACTCAGAGTAATTCCTTGAGCATGAATACGCTGACCATCATCCATGGTTTGTTCATAAATAGCCAAATTTTTCTTTGTTCCATAGGCAATTAATTTAGTATGCTGATTCTTCTTGTTCGGATTTTCACGGAACACTTCCACCTTGTCAGCCTTTATATAAATGGTTCCCTGATGAATTTCCACATTATCAGTAAATATAACGTGATCATTCTCAACATCAGCGAACTGTTTATCAGAATCAATAGTAATCATTTCTTTAAAATCTGACTGAAGGGCAATTGAAGGGGTTACGCTGCACCCAAGAATGCATACAAAATAGAAACTATTTTTCATTAAAATTTTTAAAATCTTCTGGTTGAATGATAGCATGACAATCCTCATTAAAACGATACTGATTTGAATCAATATTTCCTTCTAAAAACTTTCCATGATTTTCCGACATAACACGGTCGACCATATCTACTTGTCGATTAGATCGAATATCTTTTGTTCCAAGATCCAATTCAAGATACGACGTTAGTATTCTAATATTTTCGAGACTTCCCTTATCGGCCTCACTTGCTGTAAAAGTAACGATATTTACATCATTGTATAGAGAAATAGAATCACCGGTATTATATATACCATCCTTTGACCAAATTTCCCACTTTTTGGATTTTCTGTCAGTATCGTAGGCAAACATATACGGATCTACAAAACGCGTAACGTCTGCAATCTTAAAAAATTCTAGTTGCTTTGCCTTATACTCGTATTCTACAGTTCCGTCATCACCATTATATACATGTCCCCTAACCTTCTTACCAACCACACTCGGTTTGTATTCCTTATCTGGGGATTCTTCTTCTGCATAATCATAAATTACAATATAAAAAAATACCGATGCCATTATGAAAATACAAGAAAGAATAAGAATGAAAGTTCTAGTACCCATTTTTTATATCGAGCCCTCTATTATCGACAATTTACCCTGAGCTTGGAGGACGATATCCGTTATTTCTCTGACAGCACCACTGCCACCAATATTTTTGGTTACAAGATCCACTTGACCCAGCAACAGAGGATGAGCATCAGCAACAGCTACACTTATTCCTACACTACCCAGAAGAGGAAGATCTATCACGTCATCACCTATATAAAGAGTTTCTTCAGGAACGAGCCCTAACTGCTGAATCATTTCCCTATATTTTTCAACTTTATCTGTTACAGCTTGATAAACATACTTTACCTTAAGATCGGCCATTCGCTTTGCAAGAAGGGTGGAACTTCGACCTGTAATAACCGCAAACTCTATACCTTGCTTTATTACAGAGACAATTCCGCATCCGTCCTTTGCATTAAACGATTTAATTTCATCTCCATGTTCAGTCATGTATATTTTGCCGTCTGACAAAACTCCATCAACATCAGAAATAATTAATTTTATTTGCTTAAATCTGTCAAAAAGTTCATTAGAAACTTCATGGTAAGTTGTTTTAATCATACTAGTAAACACCCGCTTTCAGCAGATCATGCATATTAAAAGCTCCAAGAATTCTGTTATCTGAATCAACGACAATTAAACCGTTTATCTTCTTAATCTGCATAATGTTAAGAGATTCAGCAGCAAGCATTTCTGGATTAACAGTCACACAACCATGTCTGACGACATCTTTAACAGGAGTATCAAGAGATATACCCTTATCAATAATTCTTCTCAAATCACCGTCTGTAAACACACCGTACAAGGTTTTATCTTCATTTGCAACAGCAGCCATTCCCAAGCCTTTGGATGTAATTTCAAACAGTGCAGTTTTGACAGAAACATTCTTATCAACACACGGAAGTTCATTATCAACATGCATCAAAGATGAAACTCTTAACAGAAGTTTCTTCCCCAAAGCTCCGCCAGGATGACTCATTGCAAAATCACTAGCAGAAAACCCTCTAGCTTCAAGCAAAGCAATAGCCAATGCATCACCCATAACAAGGGTTGTAGTAGTACTAGATGTAGGGGCAAGATTTAGAGGACAAGCTTCCTGTTGCACATGAATGCATAAGTGAACATCAGCCTCTAGTGCCATCGTCGAATTCTTATTACCTGTTATGCATATGATCTTTATACCCAACCGTTTCAGCACTGGAATCAATACCAAGATCTCAGAACTTTCTCCGGAATTTGATATTGCAATAACAAGATCATCATTTGAGATCATCCCTAAATCACCATGAGCCGCCTCGGCAGGATGGACGAAGAAAGAAGGCGTTCCCGTTGATGCTAGCGTTGCTGCAATTTTAGAACCTATATGACCAGACTTTCCCATGCCAGTAACAATGACCTTACCCTTGGTACCTAATATGTACTGACAAGCTTTGGTAAATGATTCATCTTTAATGAAAGGTTCGATAGCTCGCAGGGCATTGATTTCCTCATGTAAAACCCTTAAACCTGTTTCCTGATATGAACTTTCATGCATTTTTTTACCCATATCTTGTTACAAACTCTGCTATTATAACCCAAGCGGACCGGAAAACCCACGGTTTTAACCTCAAGGATGATAGCACAACGATCAAAAAAGGAAGATTTGTTACGTTAAAGTTCAGTTCTCAACATACTGTTCAAATTTTGCTTCAGTTACGTTCGTGCAGAAAAGTTATAATCGTTTACAACACAACCAATTTTAATCGTGATTTTTATCACAGATTGTGGCAAAATAAAACGCTAATAGGTAAATCCTATTGTTTTATTCAATTCTAGTATGGACAAGATTTATGCAGCCAGATACAGAACTTACCTCTGACTTGATCGAACTTGATGGTGTATCTTTTGCCCGCGGTGACCATGTAATTTATGACAATGTAAGTTTAAATATACCCAAAGGAAAAATTACAGCCATAATGGGACCAAGCGGTACTGGTAAAACAACTCTGCTGAGACTTATCGGTGGACAGTTGAAACCACACAAAGGTTCTATTTGGTACAATTTAAGTGAAACGGAAAGAGTGGATATTTCCCAATTAAACCGTTCCAAACTGTTCAATTTAAGGGAACGAATGAGCATGTTGTTCCAAAACGGAGCTTTATTTACCGGCATGTCAATATTAGATAATGTCATCTATCCGTTGAAAGAACATACCAAACTTCCCGAAGATCTGCTGAAAACCCTAGCGATTATGAAACTGGAAACCGTAGGATTACGTGGTGCCGCAGACAAAATGCCCGCTCAGTTGTCCGGAGGAATGGCAAGAAGAGCCGCGCTTGCAAGAGCTATAGCATTAGATCCGGAATTAATAATGTATGATGAGCCATTCACAGGACAGGATCCTATAACCCTTGCTGTGCTTCTTAAATTAATCAAACGTCTTAACGAAACATTAGGAATTACGTCCATAATTGTTTCTCATGATGTGGAGGAAGTATTAAGTATTGCTGACTATGTATACATCATAGCCAATACCAAAATACTGGCATCAGGAACATCCGAAGAAATAAAAACCAATAAAAATCCAAATGTTTACCAGTTTATTCACGGACTCCCAGACGGTTCAGTTCCTTTTCATTATCCTGCACGGGATTACTTTGAGGACTTATAAAAATGTCTCCACTCAAGCCAATTTTTTCATTAGGTTCCAAGGGAATAAATTTTTTCTCTACCATGGGAAGAGCCACAATAAAACTATACCAGGCTCTTATAGGAAAGCCTCAGTTCCGGAAGCATTTTCCTCTACTTATAAAACAGTTATATATAGTAGGGGTACAATCAATACTGATAATAATTGTATCCGGTTTGTTTATAGGAATGGTGTTGGGACTTCAGGGTTACAATGTCTTGGTTAATTTTAAGGCCGAAGCCAGTCTCGGACCTCTTGTATCATTATCTCTTCTCAGAGAACTGGGCCCAGTAGTCGCAGCTCTGCTTTTTGCCGGACGAGCAGGTTCCGCCTTGACTGCAGAAATCGGACTGATGAAAACAACAGATCAATTAAGTAGCATGGAAATGATGGCCATAGACCCGCTACGCAGAGTTATATCACCAAGATTTTGGGCCGGTGTAATATCCCTGCCAATTCTGACGCTTCTATTCAACGTAGTCGGCATATATGGTGGTAAAATGGTCGGGGTAGACTGGCTAGGTATTGATGAAGGTACTTTCTGGACAGGAACTCAAGCTGCAGTGGAAATCTATAATGATGTGGTTCAGGGATCAATAAAAAGCCTTGTATTTGCATTTATTATTACTTGGATAGCCGTATTTAACGGTTATAACTGTGAAAGAACATCCGCAGGTCTCAGTAAGGCAACAACTGATACCGTTGTTTATTCTTCTCTGATAGTTTTAGGTTTGGACTTTGTACTAACCGCTTTGATGTTTAATTAAGGAAATTAACGAATGAATTCTAAATCAGTTGAATTTTTAGTTGGTCTGTTTCTTGCGGCTGGTATTGTTGCCGCAGTTATTTTAGCCCTAAAGGTTGCTGGACTAACTTTATCGTCCGGCAGTAACGAGTATTACACTGTACATGCCAAGTTTTCAAACATCGGAAGTTTAAAAGTACGATCACCGGTGAAGCTAGGTGGAGTTGTAATAGGACAGGTATCCAAAATTTATATCGACACCCAAAATTTGCAACCTGTAGTTGACATGAAAATTGATAAAAAATACGATAAAATTGGGGAGGATTCTACGTTCTCCATTTTGACTGCAGGACTGCTAGGTGAACAATATCTTGGAGTTAAACCAGATTTTGCTAGCATGGATGATGACGGAAATCCAATTTATCTTAAAGATGGAAGTGTAACGACAATGACGGATTCCGCTATTGTATTAGAAGAACTGCTAGGTAAATTCCTTTACAGTCTGAACAGTGGTAATAAAACCGAGTAAAACAAGAGGTAATAGAAATGTTAAAAAAATTATTAGCCAACGTACTGATTTGTGGTTCCATCATGTTAAGTACACCTTCTTTTGCTGCCGATTTATCCAATCCATATACTGTTATCGAACAGTCTGCAAACCAGCTATTTCCTCATTTGAAAGAAAAGCAGTCTGAAATTAAGGCAAACCCAGACAAAGTAAAAGATTTAATCAAGCAGGATCTGATGCCTTTTGTTGATATTAAATACGCTGCATTCAAAGTTCTTGGATCTAGCATCAGCGAGACAAATGAAACACAACGTTCCCGTTTTGTCAAAGCATTTGAAACCTACATAATCGATACATATGCGTCGGCTGTAGCAAAATACAACGATCAGACAATCGAAATTGATAAAAAAGTACAGCAGGATGAAAAGAATGCGATCGTTAATGTTACCGTAAATACAGCAGATAAACAGAAGTATAACGTCTTATTTAAACTAAGAAAAAACAATAAAACATCAGAATGGAAAGTATACGACATGGTAGCAGAAGGAATCAGTTTACTTTCTTCAAAACAAGCTGAATTCAGCAGTCTGATTACCAAACATGGTATTGATGAAGTTTGCAGAAAACTTGAAAACCATGAATTAAAAGTAGAAAACCAAGAGAAGTAAAATAATCAGATTATGATTGAAATTAATCAGACAACAATGAACCATGAATGTACAAGTTTACTGTGGAATTCCAAAACTCGTACTCAGTGGTTCTCTTCAAATGAAGTTGATTTAAAGAATGTGGTGACCGTTGATTCATCTGCGGTTGCCTTCTTCATCAAGTGGGCCAAAGAATGCAGTAAGCGTAATGAGGAACTGATCTGTTACAATGCCCCTCAGCAGTTCATTCAACTAGTCAACATATATAATGTTTCTAAATATATAAAACTCAAATAATCATATGGATAAATTTAAAATAATTGGCGGAAATCCTCTGAGAGGAACAGTGACTATTTCCGGTGCAAAAAATACTGCTCTACCTTTGCTTTTCGCAACAATTCTTTGTGATGAAAAAATAAAATTCACCAATGTTCCTCAATTAAAAGATGTTGGTACAACAATAAAGTTACTAACTTTAGCCGGAAAGCATTGCGAGCAGGTCGGCAACGATGTCTACATTGAAGGTCGAGTTAGTAATCACATAGCACCGTATGATTTAGTAAAAACAATGAGAGCATCTATTATGGCTCTTGGGCCGTTAACAACTAAACTATCAGTAGCAGAAGTATCTCTTCCTGGCGGATGCGCCATCGGTGCTCGGCCTGTGGATCTGCACATAAAAGGATTGGAATCATTAGGCGCCGATATTATCGTGGAAGGCGGTTATATCAAATCAAAAGTAAACTCAGGCCGCCTAGTGGGAAACCACATATATATGGATACCGTATCTGTAACAGGAACAGAAAATCTGATTATGGCAGCGACCCTAGCAAAGGGGACAACTGTAATCGACAATGCGGCCAGAGAACCAGAAATTGTGGATTTATGCAATTTCCTAAACAAGATGGGGGCTCAGATTACTGGTTTTGGAACAAGTACTATTACAATCAATGGAGTAAATAGTCTCAAAGGATGTGAGTACAGAGTGCAGCCGGACAGAATCGAAACTGGAACATTCCTTGTAGGAGCGGCAATATCCGGTGGTCATATAAAATGCATAAACACAGATCCAACTCTGCTGGAGATTGTCATTGATAAGCTGAGAGAAGCCGGTGCATTGGTTACAACCACTAAAGATACAATTGAACTTGATATGACCGGAAGAACGCTGTTCCCTGTAAACATCACAACCGAGCCGTATCCTGGATTCCCAACAGATATGCAGGCTCAGTTTACCTTGCTGAATGCAATTGCTAGAGGGCAGGCAATCATACAGGAAAACATTTTTGAGAACCGATTCATGCACGTTCCGGAATTAAACCGAATGGGTGCCCACATTGAATTAAAGGGCAATACAGCTATATGTTATGATGTTCCTTTCCTCACCGGTACTCAAGTTATGGCAACAGATTTGCGAGCCTCAGCTAGTTTGGTTTTAGCTGGTGCTATAGCCAAGGGCGAAACTATAGTAGATCGTATCTATCACATAGATCGTGGTTACGAGCATATTGAAGAAAAACTGAGTAATTTAGGCTGCAATATTTCAAGAATAAAAGGCTGATAATGAAAAATCTTAAACAATTCAATACATTTAACCTGGACGTAAACTGCCAAGAAATAGTTTTTTTAAACTCTGATGAGGATTATATAAATTTCCAAAAAACATCTTCACCCAAAATTCTTATCGGAGGTGGTTCAGATATTCTTTTTACTTGCGATTATCATGGCATTGTAGGTATTACTCAGAATAAAGGTATTGAAATTGCTGAAGATGATTCAGTGTACAAAGTCAAAGCAGAAGCCGGTACTAAATGGCACGAATTAGTAGAAAACCTAGTCAACAGAGGTATCGGAGGGGCTGAAAACCTGGCTCTGATACCAGGAACATGCGGTGCTGCACCTATACAGAATATAGGTGCCTATGGTTTAGAATTTGACAACTTATGTGATTATGTCAATGTAGTTGACAAAAATGGAAACAAAATCAAACTGAAAGCCAGCGATTGTAATTTCGGTTATCGGACAAGTAATTTCAAAACTCTGTGGATAGATAATTATATAATCACATCAATAGGCTTGAAATTATCTAAAAAATGGGTCCCTTTATTAGATTATTCGCCACTTAACAATCTAAAAAAAATACCGAATTTGACACCTAAACTTATATTTGACGAAATAATAAAACTGAGAATGAATAAACTGCCCGATCCTAAGTACCTCGGCAACGCTGGCAGTTTTTTCAAAAATCCAGTAGTTTCATACGAACAGTTTTGCAAATTAAGAACTCAATACAATGATATGCCATATTATGAACAGCCTCACAACCAATTTAAAATTCCAGCAGGATGGATGATTGACAGATGCAATCTAAAAGGGGTAACAATTGGAGGGGCCCAGGTTTATGAACACCAAGCTCTTGTAATCGTCAATAAGGGAAATGCAATTCCTTCAGATATAATCAAACTTGCAAAACATATCACAAAAACTGTAGAGCAAAAATTCAATATCAGAATTGAACCGGAGATCCGGATCTACGGAAGCAACGGCGAAGTGACCTTGGAACAGTTATGAGACATCTTTTCAACAAATATAGAACCATCTTACAATGCCTAAGTGACGGCAAGTATCATTCAGGCAATGAACTTGGAGAGATTCTCGAAACATCCCGTACAACCATAAGAAAGTATATAAATGAACTTATATCCTATGGAATTGACATATACACAGTGAGAGGAAAAGGCTATTCACTACCATACAGCGTAGAACTGCTTAGTGAGGACTATATTAATCAGGGTACAGGAGGCGCATCAACCAAGCTGTTCGATATGATTGACTCGACAAACAGTTACATGCTGACCTATTTGGATACATTTCATAAAGGTTCATGCATTCTTGCAGAAACACAAACAAAGGGTGTTGGCCGAGGAGGTACTTCATGGATATCTCCATTCGGTTCTCAAATTCTTCTCAGTATGTATTGGGAGTTCAATCGTTCTATAACAGGATTGAGTCTTGCAGTAGGCCTGTCAACAGTAAAAGTCCTTGAACAGATGGGGATCAAGGGACTTGGGTTAAAATGGCCGAACGATATATATGTCAACCATAAAAAGCTAGCAGGCATACTAATCGAGTCGAAATCTACCCCAAATAACGGATTTAAAGTTGTTGTCGGGACTGGAATCAATGTAGTAACGTCAAACTCACTATCCAATCATAAAGACATTTCTGCTATAACATTGGATCAGGTATTCGATGGAAAAATTTCAAGGAACGAATTGGCTGTAAATCTAATAAACGAGTATAGAAAGCTCTTTTCTTTTTTTGAAAAATACGGGTTTTCGCTTCTGAGATCAGAATGGAACTCTCATGATTTGTTTTACGGTAGTGAAATCAAGTTAATAGATAAACTGACTGGTAAAACAATTGCGAATGGAACAGAACGCGGTGTCAATGATATAGGTTCTATAATCATTGAGAATCAAAAAGGGATGCAAGAAACGTTTCTAATAGGTGATTTATCATTGAGACTTTAAAATAAAGCTTACTCATGACAGCAGACATTACGCATGTCTGCTCTTATAATACATCCGGATCTATCTCTTCTGTGAACTCCTTTGCTTCAATTGTTACGCATTCCCCATCACCTGTAGGGAATACAGCAATTTCTATGCTTACTTCATCTAGCTTTGGCACCCAATTAGCCATCCACTTCACCAACGATAATTCCTTAGCCTCACAGTTAGCTATATGATTATCTTTGGTAAACTCCATCGCAAAATCAGGATGCGGCCAAACAGGAATAGTTATGGTCTGAGTCTCCTCATCCTCTGTAAAGATAATATCCTTGGTATCCGCATTACGAACAACCCAGAACTGCAACTCTTGTTTTACTCGTTTTACAAAGAAATCATATCTAGTTTCAGCATCTGAATATAAATATTTCTTAAAATCTTGCTTCGTTAATGGTAAAGGCATATTAACCTACTCATATCATCAATATCTATTCCCGTCATTGCAACACTAATAAAAAACCGACACGCGTCACAGATGACTTTTACTCTAGTTAATATTTTACTATATTTTAAAATATCTTGTAGGATCTTCATCAAAAAAATTTGTCTTGCTTGCTGAGAGAACCTTATGCATTCATGGACTCCATATAAAGAAATCCACCGTCACAAGGTTTAACACAATTTCACTAGACGGATTACTTATGCAAACACTAAAGTACCAAAGATATGAAAATCATTGGCACACCAATTGCTTTTATTCATAACTAGCATTTTTCAGGACTCTAGACAGATACTGAGCAGTATACGATTTATCAATATATTTGCTGCATATTTCCTCCGGAGTGCCAGTTGCAATTATCTGTCCCCCACCACTGCCGCCTTCCGGTCCCAAATCAACAATGTAATCTACCGTTTTAATAACATCCAAGTTATGTTCTATTATAACAATGGTATTACCTTTATCTCTAAGCTTCTTGAGTATATCAAGTAACATACTTACGTCACGGAAATGAAGCCCTGTAGTAGGTTCATCCAAAATATACAATGTTCTAGATGTTTCTTTCCTAGATAATTCCTTTGCGAGCTTGATTCGCTGCGCTTCTCCCCCTGACAGCATAGTGGCGGATTGTCCAAGAGATATATAAGACAACCCCACGTCTGCAAGAGTTTGCAATTTACTCTTCAAGGTTGGAATAGCACTGAAGAATTCCAAAGCTTCCTCGACCGACATATTTAGAACATCATTAATATTCTTGCCCTTATACTTGATTTCTAGAGTTTCCCTATTAAACCTCTGCCCATGACACTCATCACAGGGAACATAAACGTCCGGAAGAAAATTCATCTCAACCTTTATAACGCCATCTCCCTCACAAGCTTCGCAACGTCCACCCTTAACATTGAAAGAAAATCTACTTGAGGTATAGCCCCTTGCTCGCGATTCCTCATTTGCTGCAAACAAATCTCTTATTGTAGTAAATATACCAGTATATGTGGCAGGATTAGATCTTGGTGTTCTCCCTATAGGAGACTGATCTATAGCAATAACTTTATCAAAGTTATCTAATCCATCAATTCGATCATATGGAGAAGGAATGGCATTTTTACCGCCATTCAATTCCAAAAAGGCAATCTTATACAAAGTATCATTTATCAATGTAGATTTTCCAGAACCTGAAACACCGGTAACACATGTCATCAGCCCTACAGGTATCTTCAAGTCAACATTTTTTAAATTATTGCCTCTTGCTCCATAAATTGTCAACCATTGTCCTCTAGGAGGTAACCTGTGTTTGGGGACAGCTATATATTTTCTACCTGATAAATAAGCTCCTGTCAACGAAGATTCATTCTTCATAACTTCTTCTGGAGTTCCGCAAGCAATTACTTCACCCCCGTGAACCCCTGCGCCAGGTCCAATATCAACAAGATAATCAGCGGCCCGCATCGCATCTTCATCATGTTCAACAACAATAACACTATTGCCGATATCCCGTAAATGAAACAGAGTATCGAGTAGTTTACCGTTATCACGCTGATGAAGACCAATACTCGGTTCATCAAGAACATACATAACACCTACAAGGCCTGCCCCTATCTGACTAGCAAGTCTAATTCGCTGAGCCTCTCCTCCAGATAAAGTTTCAGCGGTTCGAGATAACGATAGGTAACCAAGTCCGACATTTTCAAGGAAACCCAGCCGTTCTCTAATCTCTTTCAAAACCTTTTCGGCTATTTTTAATTTCTGACCGAAAAATTGAAGTTCCATAAAAAACTTATGGGCATCAATAATAGACATATCAACTACCTTAGGAATGTTGATATCTTCAATATAAACATTTCGAGCAGCCTCATTCAGGCGACTTCCTCCACATACTTTACATACAGAGCTTGTCAAATAGCGGGCCAAATCATCCCTAACATAGGCAGACTCTGTCTCTCGATAGCGGCGTGCCATATTATTTATAACCCCCTCGAAAGGCCGGTTAACAGTTTTGCTTTCCCCATTGGGACCAAGAAATATCATTGGAATTTCTTGATTGCCGGTACCATTAAGAACTAAATCCTGTTGTTCTTCAGTTAATTCATTAAAAGGTACATCTAGAGAAAAGCCAAAATAATTGGCCACGCATAACAGTGACTGGTAATAGTAATAACATCGTTTATCCCAACCCTTGATAGCCCCATTAGAAATGGATATTTCAGGATTTGCAACAATTTTATGCGGATCAAAACTTTCGCTAAAACCAAGACCATCACAGTTTGGACATGCACCTGACGGGTTATTGAAGGAAAACATTCTTGGTTCAATTTCTTTTATCGAATAACCGCACAAAGGGCATGCAAATTTATTAGAAAAAATCAGTTTTTCATTTTCACTTTGCTTATCACTGTCCATATAATCAACATACACTATACCATCGGACAGATTCAAAGCGGTTTCAAATGACTCTGTTATTCGCTGCTGGATCCCAGCCTTTACCTTAAAACGATCGATGACAACCTCAATAGTATGTTTCTTCCGTAACTCAAGCTGTGGCGGCTCAGATAAATCATATAATTCACCGTCAATTCTTGCTCTAGTGAAACCGTTTGACAACAATTCATGCAATAACTGTTTGTACTCACCCTTGCGATCATTAACAACAGGGGCCAGAATCATCAACTTCACCCCCTCTTCAATTTTCATTACCTGATCGACCATCTGAGATATTGTCTGAGCCTTTAGAGGAAGTTTATGAACAGGACATTTAGCCTCCCCTACGCGGGCGAACAGAAGTCGAAGGTAGTCATATATTTCAGTTATGGTTCCAACTGTTGACCGGGGATTATGTGAAGTTGACTTCTGTTCTATCGATATAGCTGGAGAAAGTCCTTCTATATGATCTACATCAGGTTTTTCCATTAACGATAAGAACTGTCTAGCATAGGGAGACAAGGACTCTACATATCGTCTTTGTCCTTCAGCATACAGAGTATCAAAAGCCAAAGAAGATTTACCTGAACCTGACAAACCGGTAATTACAACCAATTTATCCCTCGGAATAATCAAATCAATATTTTTTAAATTGTGTGTTCTTGCACCACGAATTTCTATAGATTCCATTACTATCTTCTAACCTATCATCAATTTTACAGCATACGAATAACTAATAATTATAAAAACACTATATGAATGCAACAAGATTCGATTATCACCAATGAACGATAAATCTTTCAAAAGATAGAATCAAACTTGAGGCCGTCATCCAATATTTATGCATCAAATACTATGTGAGCGCGGCAACAAGAATGAGAGACTTAATTCAAATTAACCAGAGAAGGATGATAAAAAGAACCTTCTGCTCTTTGCCAAGAAAACTTATAGATTTTGTGTTATTGATTTCGTATCGATGGTAGTTCAAGTGTTTTACTACGACGGTAAAACACTGCCAATTGCTCTGTCAATTACTCGCATTAACCAAAGATATTCAGATTTTGCCTCGCGCAATATATCGCTCATCTATCAATCTCAACCAATGCTCCCTCAAAGGGGAAAACTGTATGGTTCAACCTTTCATCACTCTGCAGTAAAACTACCATGTCATCAGTTTCAGCACAGATGCAATTATATTTATATGTTACAAAAACAAGAAATCAGGCAAAAAACTATGATCTGAAAAACTAAAAACTTTCTGTTACATATAAAAACAAAAACTATTCAGCATTCAGCATTAACTCTTTAATACGAGCAATCGCCTGAGTCTCCAACTGTCTGACTCTCTCAGCAGAAATACCAAAATAAGCTGCCAATTCCTGCAAAGTGCCTTTGTCAGCATCAAGCCATCTTCTCTGAACTATATATCTTGAACGCTCATCCAATTTACTCAAAGCTTCACTGAGAGCCTCATGGGCATTTTCCTGCCAATTCGCATTTTCCATAGTTGCGGAAAAATTAGATGATTTATCTTCAAGATATAATATAGGAGCCTTGCTTACGCCATCTTCATCGGGTTCTGAATAATCGTAAGATACATCGGAAGCAGCCATTCGTGTTTCCATATCGGTTACATCTTTTTCTGTAACACCTAGTTCAAATGCAACTTTTGAGATATCCTCATTCGATAACCATGCGACATTTTTTTTATACTTTTTTAAATTAAAGAATAACTTTCTTTGGGCTTTGGTAGTCGCTATCTTTACTAATTTCCAATTTTTTATCACAAATTCATGAATTTCTGATTTTATCCAATGAATCGCGTATGTAGCCAATCTAACTCCGTTGGTAGGATTAAAACGCTTCACGGCTTGCATTAAGCCGATTGAACCTTCCTGTATCAGATCCTTTAGAGGCAATCCGTAACCAAGATAACCACGGGCCACATGAACAACAAATCGCATATGAGACATTACCAAACGGTACGCGGCCTCCTTATCTCCTGTTTGCTGCAGTTTTGTTGCTAATTCGAACTCTTCTTGAGCAGACAACATCGGAAAACCGTTAATTTTCTTGATGTAAGCATCCAACCCATCATAATGGATCAGCTGGTTACTTGACTTAACAAATACATCAACCATTTTAACAACCTCTGCCATAACGTCTGTGGGAGAAATCTAACTACCCCATTCTCTTTTCACACAAATAATCGCGAACGAATGATAAACTGTTGGTTCCTGATTGCTACTACTGAGAGATGCATTTCATTCTAACAACCTTATCAAACCAAAACGCTTTTGTGCAATTTACCGTAATCATATACTTACACGGACAGATTTTAAACACCACCCAGAAAAAAGTATAGATCAATCACAGTAAAACTACAACTAAGTTCACATAAAATATTTAGCTCATCAACATAATGGTATATTTATTGCTTTTAACACTATTCTTTTGCAATTTTGTTTCTTATAAACTCGATTTTATAATTCGAATCAGACTTGTAAAACTGTTCTATCAGAGTGTTCATGTCTTCCGTAATCTTTTTTGGAGAGTACACACCACCGTTATCTTCGATACATATCTTGATATAGTCCACTAGCATATAAGCTAAAATAATACCTACATGAAGTTCTCCATCTTGCTTTTTTTCTCTAAGAAACAGCTTGAATGATTCGTCAATTTTAGGATTTAACTCATAGAAAGGAACATACAATCCATATTTATAATCGTCGTGCACAATTTTCGGTTCCATAAGTTCATCAGTTGTATAAATAGGAATTTTAAGATTCAACTGATTCAGAAGTGTTTTAAGCGCTCCAAAATCTTTAAATGTCCCTGCGTAGAAGACCGCATCAAACCTATAATCGGCCACATGCAATTTAAGCTGATATTCTAGATCCTCGTCTAACATATCGTTATAATTTATTCTAAACAGCCATTCAAAGTTCTTTTTCTGATTATTGTAACGTTCTAAAGCTGTGCTGAATATATCACCATAACTGTTGTTTTCAGGACTAATAATCAGAACTCTTTTTACACCGTTTCTAGCAGCCTCATTCATAAATACAGAAATCCAAGTATCAAGAGGTATAAAAATAGAACTGAAATTATCATCTTCAAGATAAGGCAATTTTTCAGATCTGACAGTTAAAGGTGAAACTAAAGGAATTCCGGCATAGTGAGTAAGTGCTCTAACAGATGGGATTAACTGTGAATTGTAAGGTGCTATGCATAGTGCCATTTTTTTTTCTGAACAGAGGGATTGAACACTAGCTACATATTCCTGTTCATTACCTCCACTTACTTTAATTTTATTTAAAACAACCTTTTTACCAGCAATTCCACCTTTTTTTTCATTAACGTAATCAACCATCAGTTCCAACCCTTTCTCGATGAGAGCTGAAGTATAGAACGATTTGTCTTCATCATTATAGATAACTGTCGCTAGATTGATAACAGCAGATTTGTTCACAGCCGTCATTCTCTTAGAAATAGACTCATCCCTATAATTACGACTATCTTTCAAATCAAATTCAAACAGCTCCAACTTAAAACCAACTACAGCCAGCAGAGTCACAGACAAGACAGCAATCAATATATTTTTTATCATGTATCGCAACCTCTTATGACAATCATCAGGAAATTAAGCTTCTGAATAATTCAGAAGTTTTACAAAGTTCTCTGAAGGTCCCTTTTGATTCTATAGTTCCATCTTTCATAACATAAATGAAATCGGCAGATTTGACAGTAGAAATTCTGTTAGATATAACAATCCTCGTAATATTCAAACCGGCAATTCTATCCATAATCAGCTTCTGACTGATATTATCAAGTGAACTTGTGGCTTCATCCATTATCAACAGACATGGTTTCCCGACCAATGCCTTGGCTATAAGAATTTTCTGCTGCTGTCCCTTGGATATATTTCTCTTATTTACCAATGTGTGAAAACCCATAGGCATCTGCTCTATTTCCTCGGTAAGTCCAACAAGTGAAGCAACCCTCCTAGCCTCATCAATTCCGTAATTTGTTCCCTTCAAAATATTATCCATAATTGAAGCCTCTTCAATTTGGCTCTTCTGTAAAACAACACCTACGTGTTTACGGACAGACGTTTTATTCAAAAGCTTAAGATCAAAATCGTCATAATACACAGCTCCTTTTGAAGGAACAAAAAAGCCGATAATCAATTCGACAAGAGAAGTTTTGCCAGAACCTGAAGCACCCGATATTACAATAAAATCTCCACATTCAACCTTGAGCGAAACATCTTTGATAACTTCAACATCACTGTCATCATAATGATAAAACACATGAGATAATTCCACATTACCATAAAAATTATCCAGTTGTTCTGTATTAAAATCACTCTCTACATCAGATTGAATAATTGGTTTCAAACGTTCATACAGTGACTTCACAGGAACAAACTCCCAGAAATTCAAAAATGCACCGAGAAAACCAATCATACAAAAGTAAAAAGCAGCAAAAAAAGCAAGATGTGAAGGGATTTCCGAATTATCAGCACACATGTGAAACATCATGAACATAAGACACAGTAACAATGGGAGTGCGTTATTCAACAATCTGCGGGTTGATACATTTTTAGAAATTATATACTCCATCACTGACATATGTCTGTAGCATGACATATACTTAGAAATTATATAGCGATCTGCATTCGTTATCTTAATCTTGGAAATTCCATCTATCATTTGTCGCAAAGTGGAACTAAGATTGTCTTTATAATCATAAAACAGTTCATATTTTTTTAAGGAATTAACCATAACATAGCAATAACACAATATATATATCACTATAGGAAGGAGCATATAAAAAGACATTTCAGAATCATGAATCATCATAGATAAGAAACTAAACAGCCCTAGAGTAGCAAAAGTCAACATCTTAACGAAGTTAACTATATACTTTCTGATATTCAAACAACTTATGATTCTCTTCGAAAGATCTCCTAATTCAATTTTTCTCAAATTTCCAATTGACGTATTTAAAATCTTGTCAAAAATAGCAATCTGTATTCTTTCACTTTTATCCACACTGAATACATTTATTGCAATATTCATAACAACTTTCATACCAACAGAACCAATAATCAGAAAAAAGATTAGTTCCAAGCTCTGCATCAACTCTACGGTATTTGCATAAGGAATAATTTTTGATATCAGAAATTCAACAAATGAGGGAATAGCAAGTCCCCATAGTCCGCCCCATACCAAAAGAGTAAAGAATATGACATAAAAAACACTAGATGATTTTGCAAACAACCCTTTAATAAGAAATGCCCAATCAACTTTATCTGGCATCCGGTAATAAAATGCTATGCATTCCTTAAAAAAAGAACTAGCATCACTCTCATCTATATCATGATGTTCTCCATGATAGTCTTCATACCAACTTCCATTTGAGTTTAAGTGTAGAAGAACAGGAACAGAATTATCAAAACCTTCATTATTTTGTTCTTTGGTTTTAAAAGCAATTATCGGATCAGTCACTGTCTGCTTATAAAAATCATCCGATAGACAAATTTTACGAGCCTGACATTTATTTGATTTCACTAGGTTATCTGCATACTCAGTTAATGATTTATCATTACCATTAATGAACAAGTCCGATAACAAAGCCTCAGAATCATATCCGTAATAATCAGCAATCTTCAAAACATGAGTCTTTAAAGCAAGTATTTCAATCTTAAGCAGATCATCTCGATCCTTGGGGAAGGGTTCCCGGAATGATCCCTGCAATGCAATAGCATGCATCTGTTCTTCGATTTCCCTTGATGCCAGTTGATAGGAATTACTTTTCTGTTCTCTTACATACTTTTTGTGAGCGATGTCTATTTTCAGTAAAATACTCAGCAATTCATTGAAGTTTCTTGTCTGATAAAAAATAGTTTTTAACTCTTCATTGCGTTCTAAGGTCTTTCCGTAGGAATTTTCAATTTTGTCTATAATAACCTTTGTTAAATCAGTATAACCTTTTGAATTCAGAATCGAAACTCCGTGAACATCAGTTGCTTCTGCTACCAGTTCATAATAATAATCATCTTGATAGAATGTTACTTTTGCCGGTATATGTACATGGGTCTGTTCGTTTAAGCAGATTAAAAACATTCGATCCAAAAGCTGATTGGAATTTCTTTTTATCAAGTAAAGATTCAATTCACCTTTATTGATAATAATGTCCTTGTCAAGAATAAATGAAGTAATATTTTTCTGTCGAATCATAAAATACCTTCTTCATCTGCTAGCATCAACTTCTGATAATATTTGTTGTTTTTGCATAAATCAGGATGTCTGCCCCTACCGACAATCTCCCCATGATCCATCACTATAATCTCATCAGCATCTTTTACCGTCGAAAGATTATGGGAAACCGTTATATATGAGCGTACATATTTTCGTATAGAAGCACATATTTCACGATTATTTTTCGAATCAAGAAAACAAGTAGCCTCATCGAACACAGCTAATGGTTTTTGATTGGCAAAAACTCTAGCCATTTCAAATCTTTGCAGTTGTCCGGCAGAAAAATTAATACCACCCTCTTTAAATGTCTGTGAGAGAATTGCCCCTTTTATAGACAGTTCGTCCACTAGACCAACTCTTTTCAATGCATCTTGTAGAGATTCGTAATCGAATGTCTGAGAAAACATCGTCAAGTTGTCCTGTACTGTTCCAGAATAAAAGGTAGGAGTCTGCTCCACTATATCAACATTGCTGTAATATGTATCCGCAGTCAACCTCCTAATATTACAGCCATTCAGCAGGATTTCGCCGTCTGAAGGTTGCAACATACCAGAAATCAGTCTGACAATTGTAGATTTTCCTGATCCGGAAGCACCAACTATCGCAATCTGCATACCAGGTTCAACATGAAGAGAAAAGTTTTTAATAAAAAATCCCTGTTCCTCATACTTAAATGAAATGTTCTTCATATCAAAAGATCGGAATTCATCAAATAAATTTCCGAAATTTTCAGCCTTAGAAGGGTCAGCAAAAGAATCTTCATGGCGGTATGAATATAGATCTTGTATTTTCCTTTCATTTACCTCGATAAAATTCACTCTTTCATTGTCAGTAATCATTTGAGTTAAAGGAAAAACAAAACCTGATACGAGTATTTGGAATGAAAGCAGATTCCCGAGAGTAAAGCTTCCATCAATAACATAATTAAGACCTATTGAAAATACAACTAGGTTACTAAGCAAAGTTATCAGAACAAGTAGGGATTCAAGATAAACCTTTCTTACACCAAGTTTCAAAATCTGACTATTCAGAACAGACAATCTGTCAACCCAAATGTTAAAAATCGACTTTTCCCTACCCAGAGCTTTAACTACATCTACAGAGGATAAATTGGATACAACTGAACTGAAAAGAGAATTCTCCTCTGATTGAACCATATGCTTAAGGAGCAACTGGCGTCTATTGATAAACCAACTGATATAAACAAACAGCAAAGCACAGCAAACCACCACCATCATCAATTTCCAATTGTAACAAGTCATTAAAACCAAATAGTAAATAGAAATTAGATAATTAAGGCTATTGTTTTTAAAATGCAGCACTTGTTCATTGGACAATACGGAATGAAGAAACACCTTTGTCTGAATTTCACCATTTGATCGTTGAATAAAAAACCTCATTGGAAGAGAAAACAGCAAATTCAAAGAAGTGATAAGCGCATTGGCAGATTTTTGTAATTTGATCCTACGAAGGGACAGATCGATAATTCCGATAAGAACCAGTTTTATGATCATAGCGATTAAAAACAGAATACAGACAGCTATTGGCCATCCGGTATGTTCCATCAGAACAAAATCTACATATACAGAGAAAAGAATAGGAACCGCCATGACAGGGAACAGAAAAAGGACGGTTGCCCACCAAACAATCAATGCAAGAGTACGGCTTTTATCTCTTAAAACACCGTTTTTTTTATTAACATTCCCAGGACATGGCTGAAAATCAGCAGATCTTTCAAACGTCAGAGCAATTCCACTAAACCCTCTTTCAAATGATTCACGATCCAAGGTAATATGTCCGCACTGTGGGTCATTGACATAAAAGAGTTTTCCATTGGAGCTACATCCTTCATATACCACATAGTGCTCATGATTCCAAAACAAAATCATCGGTGTTGAAAGCTTTTCCAAAGCTCCAATCTGAACTTTAAATCCTTGCGCCTTAAGCTGATATTTTCTAGCAATTTTTATAATAGTTGAAGCTTTAGTACCGTTACGACTCTGACCAAAGTCATCTCTCAACTGCTCTATAGAAATATCTTTTCCAAAGAACTTCAGAACAATTGATAAAGCCGCCACTCCGCACTCGCTGGTTTCCATCTGCAAAACCAAGGGGGTGCGTACTGTCTTTGTTTTTTTTCGGAATAAATTCAAGAAACTGCAATTCATAGTATTGAATCAAGGGAAGAGACAACAAGTGAAATAGGAGATTTGTAGCTTGTATCAATTACAACAGAACCTACCATTCCACGTGAAATAAACTGTTCCATTCCCTGAGTTGAAGTCCACCCATATCCATTTTCACTTTTCTTATCCGGAATCAGTTCCAATTCAACTCTAGCAACACTATGAGCGCCGACCATCATTTCCTGCAATGATTTATTCATAAGTTCAGATTCCACTGCCTCAGAACTAATTGGCAAACTGTTAGTAGAACGAACAATACATTTCATGTAACCATACTTATACGCAGACAGCGAGTTTGGAGAAAAATAGGCTCTCATCCCGTTCTTTACGCGCTGTGCATATTCAAAAGGTATATATGCAACCAAATACAAACGAGAGCTACGATTAGGAGAAATTACAGCAATCTTCTCGCCGGTCTTGACAAACTCTCCAACATTCTTTAATAATTCAATCACCTCCCCCTCAAAGGACGAATGAATCCAGAATTTTTCGCTTAACTGCTTCTTTCCAGAATCCAAAAACTGCTGCTCTTGTTCAATTTTGGCTGTAATTCTGCGAATTTCCTCCTGTTCAAGTTCGGATCTCTGATTATTACCTGACATTATTTCTCTTAATAAGCTCTCATTTTTTTTGAATGACTCGTAAACCTCATCCAATTGATCGATTTTATGCGGCAATTCAAGGCTGTACAACTGTCCAAGCACCTGACCAACCCGAACTTTAGAGCCTATTTTTATATTGAGATTCTCAATTACACCATCCCCCATCGAAACCACTGGCATGACAGAGCCTACAGTACTTACGATAATACCGTTGCCAACTACTGTCTCCGATATTCTTCCGTTAAACGACCAAACAATCAAACTAACAACAATAAGAGATATACTGCAGAGAAGCAACAATGTATACGGTGCACGGACTCCGGTTATTCTAGAAGGGATATTATGTTGGTTACTGATTTTGGTTTGTGTGTTTTCGTCTGACATATCAGCCTTAATTATCGTCTACGGCATCCTTCAAGTAACTGAGAGACATCGCCAATTTTTCCTTAGCTCGGTGAATTCTAACTTTTACCAAAGACTCTGATATCGACAGTTGGGTAGCTATTTCCTTGATAGACATCTCACCTAGATTAAACAGCGTATAACACTCGCGCAAGTCATCCGGCAGCTCATCAAGAGCTTTTTTTAAACACCTACGAATATACTCTTGGTATTCTTCTTCGTCAGTCTCATTGGTAAGAGTAGTTTCATCTACAACAACATCGAACTCTTCCTGTTCAACCATGAATTTTTCTCTGCGAAATCTGTCTATTCGGAGATTCTTGGCTATAGTAAAAGCCATAGCCTTGATATTATCTTCAGTAGAAAACTGATCCCGCTTACTCCACAGTTTTATAAATGTATCCTGAACAAGATCTTTAGCTGTTTCATATGTCTCTCCATTAGCAACCAAATAATTTGTAACTCTTGGAGCAATCTCTTCATACAAATCCTTCATCTGCTGTTCAGTAATCATTTCCAAACCTTTTTACTATATATTCAACATAATGCTACCATACATAAATACAATGTTCTAACACGTTTCATGCAGTATTCTATTTAATGAGAGTTTGGTAGCAATAATACTTAAAGTAATACTTATTATTACCGAAACAAGAGACTCAGAAAAAGTTAACTGAGTTAGCGTATAAGAACCACCGTAAAGAGTAGCAATATTATCAATAATGGATGTTATGCAGATTATAAAAAAAGTATTAAGCCACCAGGCAAGAAATCCGCCAATCAATCCAAGCCAGAAGCCAATATACAAATATGGTCTAGATACGAACGAATCTGTAGCCCCGAAAATTTTCATTATTTCAATTTCATCTTTATGAGCAAGAAGATTAATCCTTATGGTATTTGCTACAGTCAGAATTACTCCTAGAGATAGAAGAATACCCACGCTCAGAGCCAAATTCCTAAGTAATTTAGCAATAGCCTCCAATTTCTGAATCCACATAAAATCGAATTTTCCCTGTTCCACCTCAGGATAAGAAACAAATTCATGAAGCATTTCCTCGGCAACTGCCTTAGTGTTGGAAATATCCTCAGATGGAACAATCTCAATCACATCAGGAAGCGGATTTTTATCAAGAAGTTCAAGAGGTTCAACGAAACCGGAAATTTTTGAAAACTCTTCCAGCCCTTGTTCCTTAGATATAAAGTTGACACTTTTAATATTGGGGTTTTTCTTAATTTTGGAAATCAGGACATCTATTTCATCCTTCAAAACCCCTTCTTTCAAATATAATGATATCTGACTATTGTCATTAAGACTGTTTGTAATGATATAAGCATTGTTGTAAAAAACATAGAATGTCATTGGTACCGCTAAACTGACCGCTATGAGAACGACAGTTACAACCGTTCTTACAGGATTGCGCCCCAACGTCAAGAAAGAATCTCTCAACGTTTTCCAATGGGTTACAATAAAACTGTCTTTGACAATAGGATTCTTATTTACTGACATATACTTTACTTACGGAATATCATTTACCAATTTACCGTGATCCAACACTAACTGTCTGCAGTGTTTCCAGGTCAACAATTCATTATCATGCGTTGCCAAAATAATAGTCACACCCTGCATATTTAGGGTCGAAAACAGCTTCAATATGTCAAATGCACGTTGTCTGTCTAGATTACCTGTAGGTTCATCCGCCAATAAAAGCCTTGGTGAACGGACAATTGCTCTAGCAATGCCGACCCTTTGTTGTTCACCACCAGAAAGCATCTGTGGATAACACATACGTTTATCAAGCAAACCAACAAGATCCAATGACGCCATAACTCGTTTCTCGATATTGAACTCGTTATAATTGTCGATCTGAAGAGGTAACGCAATATTCTCATAAATAGTTTTACGGTTAATGAGCTGATAGTCCTGAAATATCATACCAATCTGACGTCGCAAATTTGGAATTTCATTTCTAGAAATATTTGATATATTCTGATCATTAAAATAAATGTTTCCTAAAGTCGGACGCTCTATTGCGGCTATCAATTTCAATAAAGAACTTTTACCAGCTCCGGAGTGACCTCGAAGATATACCATTTCCCCTTGATTAACGGTAAATGACACCTTCTGAATAGCCTGAAAGCCTCCCAAATAACTCTTTGAGACATCTTCAAATCTGATCATATTTTCTATTCTTGCTCTTTATCAAACAAAGCTTCAATAAAATCCCTTGCATCAAATGTCCTCAAATCCTCAATGCTCTCTCCTACACCTATATATCTGACAGGGATCTTAAATTGGTTGGCAATAGCAAAAATTACTCCTCCTTTTGCTGTACCATCCAATTTTGTAAGTGTTATACCCGTTAAAGGAACTGTCTCATTAAATAACTTAGCCTGACTGATTGCATTCTGCCCTGTACCCGAATCAAGTACAAGCATAACCTCATGAGGAGCCTGTTCATCAACCTTCTTTATAACTCTAACTATTTTTCTAAGTTCTTCCATCAAATTAGATTTATTCTGCAATCTTCCAGCAGTATCAACCAAAAGCACATCAATTTGCTTGGCTTTAGCAGAACAGTAAGCATCATATATTACAGAAGCTGAATCAGCACCAGTCTGCTGTGCGACCACAGGTATGTTGTTTCTGTGTCCCCAAACCTGCAACTGTTCAACAGCAGCAGCTCTGAAAGTATCTCCTGCAGCCAGCATTACGGTCTTTCCTTCATTCTGATATTTTTTAGCTAGTTTACCTATAGTTGTGGTTTTTCCAACCCCATTTACTCCAACCATCAGGATAACAAACGGTTTCTTATCAGTAATAACCAATGGTTCATGCGAGTCTTTAAGAGTTTCGTACATAACATTTTTAAGAATGTCATACAAAGCTTCAGCGTCGTGCAACTGTCTGAGTTTTGCCTGTTCAGTAACCTGTTTTATAATACTTTGAGTTGTTTCTATGCCTAAATCAGCCATAAGCAGATTAGTCTCAAGCTCTTCAAAAAGATCATCATCAATTTTCTTTCCTTTGAAAATAGCTATGAAACCATAGCCGATATTCTGTTTAGTTCGTTTCAACCCTTGGAGCAGACGTGAAAAAACACCTTTTTTTCGTTCTTCCTGTCTCTTTTTTTCACCAGGACGCAACTGAGTTTCTTCATCAAAATCAACTGCATGACCATCCGGCTGTTGATTACATAAGGCTTCTGAATAATCTTTTTCAGAAACATCACGGGTGTCTTCGTCTGTTGCAGCAAAAGAAACCGAAGTCTCTGCGACTTGCTGTTTTTCAAATTTGTCTTGCTCTGTAGTCAAATTCTGTAATTCAGAATTCGTTTCACTCTTCTTTTTTTTACCCCAAGAAAATAATCCCATATTGCTACAACCTGCGCAGTTAATCTTTTCTATATAAATTAAATGATACCTGACCAGCCTTTTTAGACTTAAGTAGAGTCCAATTCTCCGGTAGTTCAGTCGTCAGTTCAACTTCCTGTTCTACATAAATTAGAGCATTATTGCATAAAAAAGCATTATTATTCAACAGCTCCGCAATCTGGGACAGAAAACCTTTTCTGAAAGGGGGATCCAAAAAAACGATATTGTAAGGTTCTCTAGTATTTCTTTTTTGAGCAAATTTTACAGCATCACCAACAATGAGTTCTGCATTAGAAATATTCAAAAGCCTCAAATTTTCCCTGATCAATTCAGCTGACTTTTTATTCAACTCAACCATAGTTACAGAACCGGCATATCTAGACAACGCTTCAAATGAAAGCGAACCAGTACCGGAAAACAAATCCAAGCACCTAGAACCCGTGATATCACATTGTAACCAATTAAACAGAGTTTCTTTTACACGATCAGTGGTTGGTCTCAATCCTTCAGCATCGTAAACTTGAATTTTTCTGCCTCGATACTGACCGCTAATGATTCTTATGCTACCCATACTAGTAAAATGTTGTTGGTACTATATGCTCTCTCTTATTCTGGTAATTTTCAAAATAAAGAGATGTTTCACATTGGGCGTCATTCAACTGTGTTGTTGTTAAACTCTTGGAGATTTCATCTCTGAATTTAGCAATTTCACTATCACCCTTTCCGCAAGCCAAAGCCAAAGAACTCCAAATATACGCCTGCTGATTATCTTGAGGAACTCCGTTTCCAGCAGCATAAAGTTTTGCAAGTTCATACTGAGCATCTGGATTTCCTGCTTCTGATGCCAAACTAAACATCAGCACACTCTGCGTTATGTTTTTTGCACATCCAATCCCTTTAAGGCACATCAGTCCGACTTTAACCATAGACGCAAAATGCTTGTGTTTTGCTGCAAGATCGTAATATGTAAACGCTTCAACATAATCAACCTTTACACCGATACCTTCCTCATACATCTTGGCAAGACAATACATAGCGTCAGGATTTTCCTTTTCAACAGACTGTTTATACAGTCTGATGGCTTGTTCATAACTCTGAGTACACCCTATTCCATCCCTATACATTGTTCCAAGTTCAGTACACCCTTTTGGATTTCCAAGGGCAGCAGATTTGCTGAACCAGTTAAAAGCACTCTTTAGAGATGATGGGGAATTTACCATATTAAGATATAAATACCCAATGCAATTCTGAGCTTCCGCGTTTCCTTCAATCGCCACACGCTTGTAACAATTCAAAGCCTGCGCATAATCGCGTTCAACCCCCTGACCTGACTCATACATATGACCAAGTTCTAAATAAGCATTATGATACCCACACATTGCCGCTTTTTGGAAATAGTCAACCGCCTTGAAAAAGTCTTGATTTACCCCAACACCGCGCCGGTACAAATAACCAAGACGATACATGCTTTCTACATGATTTTTATCTGCCGCCTTGTTGTACCATACACAAGCTTCATAAATATTGCGTGAAACACCTTTCCCCTCTTCATAAGCCTTTCCAAGAGCAAATTGAGCTTCGGCATCTCCAGCTTCCGCGCCATATCGGAACAGTTCTATAGCTTTAAGCTGATCTACCGCCGTACCTAATCCTTCATAATAAATTTTCCCCAGCAGGTAATAAGATGTAGGATCTTTTATCTTTACCAAATCCTGCAATAATTGCATAGCCTTAAGATAATTAGGTTCAACCTCGTCGGTTCCCATATATGTTCTAACAAGCAGTCGTTTTGCTTCCAGGTGACCATCATCCGCAGCTCGCTTGAAGAACTCTATCGCCTTCTGCATATTGTGAGCAACAAGATAACTTGATGCGTACAATTGACCTAATTTAAACACGGCATCAAGATTTCCTAGATTTGCAGCCTTTGTATAGTATGTCAAAGCAATCTTATAATCTTGTTTTACACCGGATCCCTGCTCATACATACCACCTAGGGCATACAAAGCACGAGGATCAGCGCCTTCTGCTGCCTGTCGATACCAGTATAGAGCCTTCTTTTCATCCAATTTGACCCCACATCCAGTCTCATAGCTACGGGCCAGGTTATACTGAGCTGATGGATTTCCATGTTCAGCCGCACGATTGTACCAATTAAATGATGCAACCAAATCTTGTTTTACACCTATACCTTCCTCATACATGTGCGCAACAGCATATTCACAATCTAGATTTCCCTGTTCTGCACCCTTGTAATACCAATAGAAAGCCTCCTGATCATGACGTTCGGAATTAGATGAAAGGCGCTTACTTTTAGTCCATACAACTTCCTTATTCCTTGTAGCCATGAGATTATCCAACGAATCCAAATCTATCAGATGATTTTCAATAAAATAGCCGAGTTTATACTGAGCTTCGTCAGATCCGTTTTCGGCTGCTTTTCGATACCACTGATATGCCTGTTTATTCGCATCATTGGTAACTATCTTGCCTCGCTCATACATGTGCGCTAAGAACACTTGCGCTCTAACACTTCCGTTTTCAGCTGCTTTGGTGTAGTACTCTGTTGCCAAACTGTTACTTTGCGGAATACCGTATCCGTTTTCATACAACTCACCAAGTTTATAAAGTGCTGGGTGATACATATTATCAGCAGCCTTTTTAAGTAAATCTATACTTTGCGCATATTTAGGAGGATCTTCCTGCAACAGAAGGCAAGCCAGTTTATATCTAGCCGGATCATACTGACTTTTCGCAGCCTCCACGTAGTAAGATTTTGCTTTCTGCAGATTTTCCTTCGTTTTGAACAGTCCCTGTTCGTAAACATCCCCAAGTGTTTTGAGAGATTTGAGATGTCCCTGCTCAGCTGCTACTTTAAGCCAACGTAAACCTTCCTCGCTATCATAAAATTTACTATCATCTGCGAGCAATTTCTGAGATAACATGTACTGAGCATCAGTACTACCAAGTTCCGCCGCCTTTTTCAAATACCCGAAACCTATTGATTCTGATTTTTCAACACCATGTCCGGCGAAATAAAGATTTGCCAAATTAATCATGGCTGAAGTGTAGTTATTGTTTGACGCCCTCTCCAACCATTTGATACCAAGAGTTATATCCCTGTCTATATCATCAGAATAGATGTACATCATTCCCACATGATATTGAGCTATGGTATCACCGTTTTCTGCCATCTTTTTGAGAGAACCAAATTTACTATTCAGAGAATTCCTAGAAGATACCCAAACAACTTTCTTTTCTGAATTGTCTTTGTTTTGAACTGCATGTTCATTCGATTCCTTTTCGTATAAGTAAGCAGAATCAATTGTCCAAAGGAACGGTTTTTTCTCAATTTGAACTTTTTCGATAAAAGAATCATCACCAAGTTTTATTTTTTTTGCTTCAACGGTTGCCTGATTTGATTCCATAAATTCTTTATCGAAAACTTTCTGGGTCTTCTGAGATTTCCAGGTGACTGTAGATGCAAACTCTTTCAAGCGTTCATACTCAGTAATCGCCTGACCAAATCCCTGATCTGCCGATTTTTTGATCCACTCTCGCGCTTGTCCGATACTCTTTATAACCCCTTTCCCACCGGCGTACATGAGGCCAAGGTAATATTGTGCCTTTGCATCCCCTTTCAAAGCCTTTGGACGGAACACCTCTAGTGCGGTGCGATAATCACCAACTTCAAATGCTTGGACACTCGAATCAATATTATCAAATTGGATTATTTGAGTTTTTTCTTCGTGCATACTGTAACCCTTTTATATATTTAATTTAAATATAGAGGAGCTGTATCCCTCAAAACAAACACATCCCGATTGAATAGTATAGACAAAACTCGGCAGATTTAAAACAAAAGCTTATCAGTTTTGCCTTATGCTTAACGTTTAAAATTTAATCTCATATGACTATGGATAAAAGCATTACGGTTGTAATAAATTAGGTACATATATATCAAAACGATGAGATTTCGTTTCTATAAAGGAATTTGATTTGACATTGGCAAGATATTCCGCCCCCTTTGGGCGTTTTACACTCACCCGCATTCTTGCAATTTTCATTGCTTTAACAAGCAGTTTATCGGCATCCAGATCCAAACCGACGATATCATGAAACGCCTGCATATCCTTTTTTACCAACGCTGACGAGTTTTTCTTCGGATACATTGGATCAAGATATACAACATCGCACATTTTTTCATCGCCCAATTCCATAATAGTTCGGTGGGAACTTAACTGAAGACGAGCTTTAAGCATTTGTCCGATTTCCGGATCTTCATACCCTCTTCTCAGTCCGTCTGTCAAAAGAATTCGAACAATTTCGTTACGTTCAAACATCGTTACCGTACATCCTAGTGATGCCAATACAAAAGCATCCCTGCCAAGTCCTCCGGTGGCATCAAATACACTAGGTTTTTCTTTTTTCTTAGAGAACACTGCTTTAGCAATCGGCTGTCCATTTCCACCGCCATGTAGTCTACGCCATGCAAGTTTCCCGTTTACAAAATCAACAAATACACCACCTGATTTAGGTTTAGATAAATTCTTAAGCTCGATATGGTCGTCTATCAGCTGCAAGCAGTATGGTTCAAAAAAATCATATGAATATAAATCTGATTCTCTTACATCAAAATCATGCAGATTTACATTAACAAGCTCGATTTTGAATGTCATTTGTTCATACTTCTAATTACTTTAATCAACTCTTTTGTATCAGGCATAATTTTTCGCCAAAAGTTAAAACTTTCCGCAGCTTGTTCAATTAACATACCTAACCCATCATATGCAACAGCTCCAAGAGCATCAGCATGTTCCATAAACACGGTAGGTTTAGTGCTATACATGAGATCATATGCAACGGTTCCACGATTAAAAACAGAATCAGGAACTCCTGGAAGTTCTCCTTTTAACGAACCGGAGGTTGCATTGATAACAATATCAAACACTCCATGGACACAGTCTATGGTATCCGCCGATACGTTTCCCCATCTCGCAAAATGTTTGGAAAGTAACACCGATTTTGAACTAGTTCTATTCGTAATAACTAATTTTCGCGGAGACTGTTCAAGCAAAGAACCGATAATTCCTTTGGCGGCACCGCCTGCTCCAATCACCAATATATCGCGATCTTTTATGACAACATTCTGATTATCCATGAGATCTTTTACAATTCCTGCACCATCTGTATTATCGCCATAAATTATGCCATCGCACATCATCAACGTATTCACGGATTGAGCCAGTTCAGCTCTCGGTGTTAGCTTATCGCACATATCATATGCTTGTTCCTTAAACGGGACTGTTACATTACAACCACACAGTCCGTCTTTAAACAAGCCCACCACAGTTTCTTTGAATTTATCTAATTCAATTAACTGTCTGCCGTATTCTAAATTCTGAGATGTGTTTTTTGCAAAGTAATTATGAATAAACGGCGATAAACTATGCTCTATTGGATTTCCAACTACGCAATAATGATCCATTTCAATTCCTTAAGATTTTTTTTGTTTTTAAATCCACTATTGTTGATGGTTTATCGTAACCAAGAGTAGTACCACAAACCACATAATCAACGAAGTTTCCCATTCGTCTGACAGTTTCTTCGTAAGTACGGCATGGTTCCTCACTACTCAGATTTGCACTGGTTGAAATAAGCGGCTCATTTTCCATTTCACACAATTTTTTTACCAACGGATGACTAGTCACCCTGACTGCCACCGTAGGGTGGTTACCCCTAATATAAAACGAGAGCTCAGGCTTGGCCGGCAGAATAAATGTATAAGGTCCAGGCCAAAACTTGTTCATATACAGCCAATCGTCGTTGGAAATCTCATCAAAGTTCACATATTTACGAAACAACTCTGAATTATGGCTTATTAAGATCATTCCCTTGTTTACGTTTCTTTTCTTGATTTCGATTACTTTCTTGAGTGCACTGTCGCAATTAGGTAGGCAACCGATACCAAAAACAGCTTCTGTGGGATACGCAATCACATCACCATTCCTTATATATGATGATGCGATTTGAAGATTGAAATAACAAGTCATACACTAGTCGCGGAACTTTGCAAGTTTTTCCTGAAGTTTATGATCTTTTTCAGCAACTTTAGTAGCATTGTCAGCTCTTTCCTTTACGATCTTTTCTTTCAGAATGCTGTCGTTCAGTGCTAAAATTTGCGATGCGAAATAAGCTGCATTTTTAGCACCTGCTTTTCCAATAGCCATGGTTGCAACAGGAATACCACCAGGCATCTGAACTGTCGACAACAATGCGTCAACTCCGTTTAATGGTCCACAATTAATCGGAACTCCAATAACAGGACAATTGGTATTGGCAGCAACAGCACCGGCCAAATGTGCAGCAAGTCCTGCAGCACAAATATATACCGCACAGCCGCGTTTTTCTGCATCCTTTACATATTCAACTGTTTGCAGTGGAGTACGATGAGCAGAAGTTACCTTAACTTCAAAAGCAATACCGAACCCTTTCAAAACTTCAAAAGCAGGCTCCATAGTATCGTAATCAGAATCAGAGCCCATTAAAATTGCAACAAAAGCCATGATAATCACCTCAATTAATTTACCAAAACAACTTTGCTGAATTATACACAATATTTCCTATTCTTTTAACACAAATGGCCAAGAAGTAGCGGGCCATGCAGGTTGCAGTGGTATTACCTTGTTTTTAACTCTGTTCAGCAGAATATGGATATTTTTCCTTACATTTTGCAGAAGGACACTGCAGATACCTTCCCATTTTATTTACTCTTACTAGTAAAATCGGGTAACCGCATTTCTCACATACTTTGGAAATTGGCTTATAACTTACTTTATACTGACAATCATGGTAATTACTGCAAGAATAAAACGATTTGCCATATTTGTTTGCATGTTGCCGCAACACTCCTTTACGACAGGATGGACACAACACAGTATCAGAACTTGAATCCGATACTGTATACTTGCACTCGGGATAATTTAAACATCCTATAAACAACCCATACTTTGATTTTTTAACAGCAAGTTCACCTCCGCAAATAGGACAAACCTTACCTTTTATCGTTTTCAGGATTTTAACTCCATGGATATTTATATTTTCAAGATAATTGCAAACGGGATAATTGGAACACCCAAGAATATGTCCGTTTTTAGTATTTCTTACAATCAGCGGCGCTCCACACTTCGGACAATTCCTTTGATTATCAACAACATCATCTAGCTCAGAGACAGAAACCGAAGTATATTTTTCTTCCATCGGTACACCAATATAACATTACGTTTTCTAAAATACAAAAAAGCCAAACTCACTACAAGTTTGGCCAATTATACTAAAATAACGAAATCAAACTAATCTCTTGGGGAGATAAGTTTAGATCCATTAGGAATAAAGTCTGTTGCATCAAGCACAATACCAAGTGACAACTTGTCATATGCTTTGAATACCATTACATGTCCAACTGTTGTTGATGGCAGATTGCTGTACTGAGACATTGCAGAAACCAATCTATCCTTTGCAGAACCTAAATCAACATAACTTACAGAATCAGCACTCGCGCCAGAGATCTTAACACCTTCTTTGTATATCTCAAAAACATCACCGTTTGATACACCAGTAGCTGTTCCTTTATTGATAACCACAACCTGATTCTTGCCCACATATCTAGTATCGATAACGTTCTCCAAGATATAAGCCTCAGGAACTGTGGCTGGCTTAGGATAATAATATGCATCATATCCATCTACAGATGCCAAAGGAATTACTCTCTCACCCTGCTTAACTTCTTTTACAGTCTTAACCAAAGTAACCGGGGTTGCACCCTCTCTCTGAGCATCAGCAACACCAACTCCTGACAATGCCGCTCTGTAACCAAGAACTTCTCCTGTTATAGGATCCTTATATTTCTTAGGAGAAGAGTAAATACCATACTGTTCACCCTCCTGCAGATTTCCCTTCACATATACGACGGAAACATCAACCATTGCTTTATTGTTGCTATTATCACCCAATACGTAAGGAAGAGAGTCAACGCTTTCTGCATTAGGGAAAATATAATCTGATACCAAGAACGGCTTGATAGACTCGATATCAATTGACTTCACAGCATCCTGAGCACCTGACGTTCTTATGCCAGGAGATAATTTCTTCACTCCCGTTACTAAACGTGGTTGTCCATCAATGTAAACCAAATTAAGTACATCACCAGGATAAATCCAATGAGGGTCCTTAACTTGCGGGTTCACCTGCCAAATCTTTGGCCAATACCAAGGCTTCTGCAAGAAAACTCCAGAAATATCCCATAAAGTATCACCTTTTTTTACAGTGTATGTATCAGGATGTCCTTCTTTTAAGGCTAAATTATCAGCACATGCGAATGTAGCCATTAACATACCAGCTAAAAAAGCAGTTAATTTTTGTTTAATCATAATCGTCCCTGTCCGTGACTGCGATATCAATTTTTCCGTAAACCTTGCCATCTACTCTCTTTAGTACGAGCCTACTAGAAAAAGTAAACTTCTACTGCCGCAATGTCTGAAATCTAATAATAAGTATCATCAAACATTGCCTTAATTTAATAATAGTATGACTAATAATAATTAAAATTAGCACAATCGCTAGAATAGAACCATAAAGCATGTTCGTCAATATTGACTTTGCTCTTTTAAGTCACCGATCACACTTATTGAACACAAACAACAATAAAATCGACTGTTTTTTATTCGGCCCTAAAAACATTCCTATCAAACATTACCATCACTATACATCTTGAAGTAGAATAACACCTGTTAAATTTCGCTATTTAATATTTGTACTCACTTGAAATATAATCTTAACCATTCCTTCAGTCGAAAACATTAATCATTAGTAAACGATCCATAATAACCTTTAAGGTAATTATGGCTTTTGCTTAGTCTAAGTGATTTCGCTGAAAAGTGAAAGAACTACGTTATGAGAGAATGAATTTATGCAAATAAATTCAAATAGTTACCTTCGGATGTTCATCTAGTCTGAAGCTCTAAGGTGTATGATTAAACAGTCGGTAATGCTGACAGTGTTGTACACGGCAAACCTCTCAATAACATTGACGAAGGTGCATTTACGGTTTTGCAGAGTTCCGGCTGTTAACAGCATAAACTGCAACTCATAAAGGAATTTTTGTATGATTTATGTTCTGAACAGCAAAGGTGAACCGCTCATGCCGACCGGGCGTCATGGCAGGGAAAGGCATCTGCTTCGTGATAAAAAGGCAGTCATTGTCAATTATCACCCTTTTACTATTCAATTAACAAAGGAGAGAAGTAATGAAAATCAGGAAGTTGCATTAGGGATTGATATAGGTTATGAGAATGTAGGGTTATCAGCAACAACAAAGGATAAAGTTCTTTTTGAATGCAAAGCGGAACTGAGAACAGATTTAGTTGAAAATTTAGGCTCAATAAATATTTTAAAGGGATCACCTTCTTGATTCGTCCATGATCTTTAAGTCATTCAACAAAACAGGAATCCCTAGTTGACTAAATCCGGATATCCCTGGTAGTTTCAAATAATTACAATCTGAATTTGAATTCTGAACTGTATCTATTTGGTCGTAAATAGTGTAGAATAAATTTGAATTCATAAGGGCCCCCTCTTGTCTTTCTTGCTTTTTATTATACAAGAGTGCCCTTTTTAGTATTTAGTTATTGTTTATTTTTTAAACAATCCCATTAAAATATTTACAGAACCTTCATTGTTCTCATAGTACATCTGCTCATGTCCATGATAATGAAAACTTGTACTGTCAATATTTACTGAACTTACTTTCCTTCCTAAAAAATTCAATACCTTAAATGCAAGTTCTGAAAATAGAGGAGTCAGTCCATATTCAAACATGGCATCCAGTGTTCTGCCGATTACATCATCATTGAACCATTCCGGTTTGAACTTAAATCCAAGTATGGTCTCAACATCCTTCTTGCGAAAATATTCGTGGCACATGTACAGTGGTTTTGAGGTGTAACCCAATCCATTTATAATCATTAGTGCAACAACCTGACCATGACTGAAGTGAAAACTGGTGTTATTGCTGAGCTTTGGAATCATTTCATCGATTTTTTCCATGATTCCTGTTTCTCTGATGAATGCTCCTACCATTCCAAGATGATGTATACAGCAGTTATAAAATTTTTCACCAGTTCTACTTGTAATCATTTCGTTCATGCCAGACTCCAGAAAATTCAAAAAACTCGTTCAATTTTAAAAAATATGAGGCCCTAGCACGATCGAAAAATGCTTAAAGTGATCCTTGTATCACATTTGGACTACAAATACTTGTTATTATTAATTTTGCGATATACCTCACTATTAATTTATTTTTCAAAATGCTAATCTTACGTTGGCTAAAGTTCAAACCTACATTCAATCTTTCAAGAATAATTGTCGTAATTTAAGTGCGAAATGTAAGATCAAAGGCTATTATGGAGCGTTTACTATGATTATGTGCCTATTTGGCTTATAATAGCACCATCTGGATGGCTATTACATTCACACAAATGCCCTCGGGCTATCACTGTGGTAATCTACAGGTAAATCTGAAGCAATAGCCTAAATCTTCAGTTGTGAAGAACGCGTTAAGGGAGAAATTTAGTACTGACAAGTGCAGCACCTGATTTTCAACACCTATGTTCGTAATTAAGTAGTTCTCAGGTAAAGTATACCGGTTCTAGATTGCTTGCAGCTTGCAGAGAAAATCTCCTGTTATCACTTATTCTTGGCTGTAGTACACCACCCTTCCATCATGGTGTGAATAGTCCTTGTTTGATAAGGCGCTTTTAAATAAAAGGCCCCACTGTGGATTTGATATTATCACTATCCGTGCGTGGGAATAATTTATGTGAATATATATTTAGAAAAGGGGGAGTGGCGTTTCTACACGGACGGTCCCGGTATTCCTCGCCACAGACATTATGACAGTACGAACAGTAATTAAATTCCCAAATCCGAATCTAAAAAAAATTTCTGAACCAGTTACAGTTTTTGATGAAAATCTGAAACAACTCGTTCAGGACATGTTTGAAACGATGTATGAGGATAAGGGAATAGGACTTGCGGCACCACAGATAGACGTGCACAAACAGATAGTTGTGATAGATACTAGTGAAGACAAGAGTGAGCAAAGAGTTATTATAAACCCTCGTTTTATTCTTGAAGAAGGAGAAACAGGAATAGAAGAAGGATGTCTTTCGGTTCCTTTAGATTACCGTGCTTACGTTAAACGATTTGAACATGTCATCGTTGAATGTCAGAATGAAAAAGGTGAAACCTATCAGATTGATGCTCATGATCTTCTAGCTATATGCATACAGCATGAACTCGATCACTTGAAAGGAGTTCTGTTCATAGATTATCTGTCTTCCCTCAAAAGAAATCTTTTATTATCTAAAATCAAAAAAGAAGAAAGAAGGAACAGAAAATAAATAACCCTGAGCAGGATCTAAATAATGATTAACAAAAATACAAGAATAATTTTCGGGGGAACCCCCTCATTTGCAAGCAAACATTTGGAAGCTCTGATAGAACAAGGGTACAACATAGTTGCAGTATACACACAGCCCGATCGTGAATCAGGGCGCGGAAAGAAGATAGTATTCAGTCCAGTTAAACAAATAGCGCTTGAACATAACATACCTGTGGAGCAGCCTATAAACTTCAAATTCCAGGAAGATTGCGAAAAGTTCAAAAAATACAACGCTGATATATTTGTCGTAGTTGCATACGGAGTAATTCTACCAAAATCCATCCTTGAAGCACCAAAATACAGATGTATCAATGTCCACGGTTCACTTCTGCCTAAATACAGAGGCGCTGCACCAATACAACGCGCAGTATACGATGGTGAAAAAGAAACCGGCATAACAATAATGGATATGAATGAGAAACTCGATGAAGGAAATATCATTTCACAGCATAGCGTTACTATCGATCCAAAGGAAACATCAGATTCACTGTTTGACAAGCTTGTTTCTGTTGGGATATCTCTGCTTAAAGAAACATTAGACCAAATAATTGCTACTAACAATAAAATAACAACCATAAAACAGGATGAAAGTCTTGCAACATATGCAGCAAAGCTTACGAAACAAGAAGCTCAGATTAATTTCAACCTACCTGCAATTGAAATTGAAAAACACATAAGAGCATTTATTTCTTGGCCCGTAGGATATATTAACTATAAGGATCAAAATATTAAGATTTGGGGCGCAGAAGTTATAGAAGCCTCATGCGAAAAAGCACCCGGAACCATCATAAAAATAGACAAAAGCGGTATACAAATAGCCACATCCGACGGGATCATAAATCTGACCGAATTACAGTTACCAGGGAAAAAATCAATGCCTGTATCTGCAATTGTAAACGGCCACAGCGACTTGTTCACAGTCGGTGAAGTGATATGATTAAAAGCAATAATCTTCGAGCAAATGCTGCTCAAATATGCCAAGCGGTAATCAGAGAACAAATATCCCTAAGTTCTCTTATGTCAGAGATGGATAAAATCTCAGACATAAGTCTTCTTCAAGAAATAACATATGGAACAGTGAGATATTTCAACAAAATAGAAGCAATAGCACGCCGCTATCTGAACAAACCAATAAGCCGAACCAATGACATTATAACATTCGTCCTGGCTATCGGTATATATCAGTTACTGCATACAAGAATTCCTCCCTATGCAGCAATCAACGAGACAGTTGAATCGCTTAAAATCCTTAAACAATCAAATTTCTGCGGATTGGTAAATGCTGTTCTTCATAAAGTGTTACTGGAAAAAGCATCTGCTGACAACTTTCTGAAAAAAGAAACCGAAATATATTCTCACCCTCATTGGCTAATTCAGGCAATAAAAAAGGATTATCCCAAAAAGTACAAAGAAATCCTTACAGAAAACAATCGGCAAGCTCCTTTTTGGATTAGAATAAACACCTGTAAAATACAACTCAATGAATACATTCGGCTGTTAAAGGAAGCTGGCATATCGATTAAAACAACAAATAATATATCAGGAATATGCATAGACAAATACTGTGATGTCAATACGCTACCATTTTTCAAGGATGGATGGTGCTACATACAAGATTTAGCTGCGCAACAAGCATCCATAATGCTCGATCCTCACGAAAATGAAAGAATTCTTGATGCCTGCGCAGCACCAGGAGGAAAAACCACCCACATAGTTGAACTTTGTAACGGCAAAGTTGATCTTGTTGCACTTGATATAAAAACATCTAGGCTTGAAAAATTAAGAGAAAACCTAGAAAGAAACCATTGCAATATTACTGTTATTCATGGTTCGGCAGACGATCCAGGATCATGGTGGGACGGTAATCAGTTCGATCGGATCTTGATTGATGCACCTTGCTCAGGAACCGGCGTAATAAGACGGCACCCAGATATAAAGTTTTTAAGATCTGAAAATAACATCATAGAGTTGGTTAAAACACAGAAACAAATTTTAGAATCACTATGGCCACTACTTAAAAACGGCGGAACACTTTTGTATTCAACATGTTCAATACTCAAACGAGAGAATTCAACGCAGATAAATGACTTCTTGTACCGACACAGAGGTGACGCAGTATTATCGGATATGATCCAGGCTCTACCAGGTGAAAATGAGCAAGATGGATTCTTTTATGCTAAAATTAAAAAGCGGCTGAATTAAACTACCTGAGTAAAATAATCTCTCATATTCCAACTTGCATAACCTAGTGGTTAACAGCTGCTCAGAATGACGTGAGTGGCACGGTCTTAATTTTGAATAAACGAAAGTTAGATGGTTAAAAATTAAAAGTACCGAATTTTAAACTCTAAGATTTAGGTAAAACAGTCTTGGTATGTGTTGATATTGTGTACAAGAACTTCTAGTTGGTAATGAAAAAGGTACACTGAACCAAGCTTTTTGAAGCCCTGGCCGTTGGTTGAAAAAGGATTGGTTCCGTTGTAACAACAGAGCCAAAGGATTTTTATTGATGAATTGCTATTCCTCCGTGGTTTATTAATTACTCATGCGTGGAATTATTTGAGAAGGGAATTACCACAGACATTATGAAAATAATTATTTCTGGTGCAGGTAGCGTAGGAAGCGCATTAGCTAAAATATTAGTTGAAGAAGCTCATGAAGTAACTGTTATTGATCAAAGGAAAAATTTGCTGGCAGATTTGGCTAATCAGTGCGATCTACGTATAGTTGAAGGTTTCTCATGCTACCCAGAAATACTTGAAGAAGCCTCAGCAGGTGATGCGGAACTGTTAGTTGCAGTAACCGCAGATGATGAAGTAAACATTCTTACTTGCCAGGTTGCGGATGCACTGTATAAAATTCCGACCAAAATTGCCCGATTAAAATCTGAATCATACATATTTGAACGTGATCGTCTGTTTAATTCCAATGCAATAAAAATTAATGAGGTTGTAGCTCCGGAACGATTAGTATCAGAAAGAATAGCAAAACTCATAGAATATCCTGGCGCGAAAAATTTCTATGAATTCGAGGATATGCATATTTCCCTAGTTGAGGTTACAGCGTTTTATGGAGGACCATTAGTAGGAAATCCGTTGTCAACACTTACTCAACATTTAGAATTTGTTGATGTGAATTTTGTCGGCATATTCAGAAACAACAAGCCGATTATGATAGCGCCGAATTCAATAATAGAAGCGGGCGATGAAGTTTATTTTGTTACCGCTACAAACCACGTAAGAGAAGTAATGGGACTACTCCAGAGACTTGAGAATCCATACCGAAAAATCATGATCTATGGTGGAGGAACTATCGGCTATACCTTAGCAAAACTACTAGAAAATAAATATAAAGTTAAACTGATTGATCAGTCGGAAAACAACAATTCAGGAAATTTAGCAAACAAACTGACAAAGACTTTGGTGTTTAGTGACAGCACATCCCTTCATGAAATCTTTGAAAAAGAAGAAATAGATAAGTGTGATTTTTTCCTAGCTGTCTCGAGTAATGATGAAAACAACATTATATCATCAATGCTAGCCAAAAACATGGGAGCAAGAAAATGTGCAACACTGATTCAGCAGAAAGAATACTTTGGGATCAGTAACGACAGTATCGATATAACAATAAGTCCTCAATTATCTACCTTGTCCGCACTTCTAACCTTCATTCGCCATGCCGATATCAAAAAGGTCCAATCTTTAAGGCTTGGTCTATCAGAAGCTATGGAAATCATTATCCACGGAAACAGCAAAACATCTCAAATCATCGGGAAAAAGATCAAAGATATAACACTTCCTCAAGGCTCGTTGATCTGTGCACTTATGAGAGATGGAATATCATACATAGACTGCGAAAATATTGAGATAGCAAATAACGATATTATATTGCTGTTTCTTTCTGATAAAACCCACATTCGAGAAATAGAAAAACTTGTTCAACCGGGAGCTCTTTTCTAATGGATAGACTCAATTCAATCCTATTTGTCGTTGGAGTATCTCTTAGCAAAGTATCAGGGCTGCTTTTGTTTCCTTGCGCCTATGCTTTTATCTCTGAAACACACGGTTCAATTGAATTTCTTGCAACAAGCCTGATCGCCTTCATCCTGGCGTTTTTGTTCATGAGACCAGGTACAACAATAAATCTAGATTTTAAAACGCAGGATATTTTTCTTATAACACTGATAATTTGGATAATAGATTGCCTATTTTCTGCCCTACCATTTTATTTCATACTGCACTGCAGCTATACAAACGCCTTTTTTGAAACGATGTCAGGATTAACCACATTCGGAGGCACTGTATTCACAAATCTAGATTCCCTCCCTCACTCAATACTACTCTGGAGATCAATGTTGCAGTGGGTAGGAGGCGTAGGATTCGTGGTGATAGCAGTGGCCATTCTTCCTAAATTGAACGTCGGTGGTATGAAATTATTCCAATCCGAAAACTCTGAAAAAAATAAGGAAACCCCCAAGACAACAACCCTGGCCAAAAATATCATTTTCGTCTACATAATCACAACTACATGTTGCTTCATATGCTATATGTGCTGTGGAATGAATTATTTCGATGCAATATGCCATGCGTTTACAACTCTTGCAACCGGCGGATTTTCCACCCACAATGCATCTATGGGAGCATTTAACGCCAATGCCCAATGGGTTTGTATACTGTTCATGATCATTGGCAGCCTACCGTTCATGCTGTATGTCAAATGTTTTAAAAGAAATTCTCTATCATATCTGTTTAAAAATCAACAAGTTGCCGGTTACCTAAAATTCATTGTGTTTGTAGGTATAGCATTATCGATCTATCTGTACATTAAAAACAATTTTACAGTAGGTGATTCATTGAGATACGGCCTATTTAATGTTGTTTCTATCGTAACAACATCAGGATTTGCACTCGGTGATTGGGCATCCTGGGGTGAATTTGCCTCAATGATAGTTCTTTTTATATTGCCCTTGGGCGGATGTACCGGTGGGACATCAGGCGGAATCAAATATTTCAGAATACAAATTATTTCTGTTCTTTTTAAAAGACAATGCAAAGAATTGCTACACCCGTTGGCAATCATTCCACAAACCTATAACGGTCATCAGATCAATGACTCCATCATAAGATCCGTTGTTGCATTTTTTCTTAGTTACATGCTAGTACTCATGGTAAGCAGTCTGATAATCACCTTCGATGATATTGATATAATGGTTGCACTGACCTCTTCCATTTCAGCAATCTCAAATGTCGGCCCTTCATTTGGAAGCCCCGAAGTTATTGCTGCAACATATGATCATTTACCAACAATGACAAAATGGATTTTGTCTGCTGACATGCTGTGCGGTCGACTTGAAATACTAACAGTTATGGTTTTATTTTTTCCAAAAATTTGGAATCTAACAGAAAAATAACCGTTGAAAACGACTATATTATAAACACCTAACACAAATTTGATAGCTTTATCACAATTTATGAACACCTATTCATAAAAATGCAAGATTAAGCAAAACTTAATCGTTCTGATACTGTTAGAATTTGCGAGAATAGAGTAGTTATAATTACGAACTTTAATTATGGAGGATATGCAATGTCCTTAGATAGCATTTTTAGTAAGTTGAAGCAACTTCCTACAATGCCAATTCTGCTGCATCAGCTCATGCATGACTTTGCAGATGAAAATGCTAAGATTGAAGACATTTCAAAAAAGATCGTAATGGATCAGAGCATTTCTGCGCGCGTGTTAAAAATGGCAAATTCTGTTGTATACAGTAGAGGTGTCCCAGTAACTTCTATAGAGCAAGCTATTCTTCGTTTAGGATTTAAACAAGTTAGTTCCCTAGTTGTAGCAACCGCCTTGAACAATTCATTTAAGACACCAAAAAGCTTTGATAAAAACAAGTTTTGGATTGATACTTTCCAGGTATCGTCAATAGCAAAAGTTTTAGCAAAGGACTGCAAAAAAATTGATCCTGAAACAGCGTTTACTTGTGCACTGCTACATGACATAGGAGAATTAGTAATCCAACAGTGTTTCCCCGATGAAGCTGAACTGATTAATCTTGCTATGAAAGCGGGGCAAAGTAGGATTGATGCACAGCGTGAAACTCTTGGATATGATTACAGCCAAGTAGGTGCTGAGTTAGTGAGAAGATGGAAATTGCCGGAATTTTTTGTAGAATCAACATCCCAGCATTTGGACCCATTGTCATATGAAAAAGTAAATCCTGGTGCAGTTATCATAAGGTTGTCGCTATTTGTTAATTTTGCGATGACAGCCGGCGTGCCTCCAGCTGTAATTATCAAAAGATTTCCAACAAATCTGATCGGCGAACTGGAGCTTGACGAAGATAACCTTGCAGATCGCATAGTAGAACTGAAAGGTCAAAGTAACGAATTGGCAAATATACTGTTATCTTAAAACAATATGACAGAAACAGTAGTTGTTATAAACTCAAGCACCCGTAAAGGGTGCTTTACTGCTTGTTTGATTTTGTTGATTTACTTGAATTAAGATACGCTTGATAACGTTTGAGAATATTTGAAACATATGTAATAGTTTCATTAAAACCTTTTTCTGCCACAATTTTTTCTACATTCCCAAACCAAACATTGCTATCAAGATTTCTTTTTTCTGCTTCCTTGCGGAAGGAAGCGATTCTTCCGGGTCCTGCATTATATGCAGCCAATGCAAAAGCTACCTGATTATATGAATCTAGATAAAAGTCACTGAAATAATTATCGATAATGTACCGAAGATACATAGTACCAACCTGGATATTACCTTCAAGGGAGTCAAAGGAATTTTCCCCATTATGAAAATGTTTTACCAAACTAGGAGATACCTGCAAAATCCCCACAGCACCACGATTTGATTTAGCACTCTGTTTTAATGACGATTCCTGATAAGCCTGACACAGAAGCAACCTCCAATCCAAATCGTACTTTTCACCGTATTTCTTGAAAAGAGACTTGTAACGTTCAAAATCACTGAACTTAAGCCCCATGGTGCTGACATTATGAGATTTATCGTGCTGTGAAGTTGTAGACGCCTGAGGATAAAGATAATAGGCAATAAGTTTACTACCCTTATCTGTCTTACTGTTATACTTACCGATAAATTCATTGAGTGATGCCAATAGGTGCTGATTATTTGAATGTACAGCCCAATTTATTGTATCATCCTGAGTCAACGGATATTCATAATGAAAAACAACACTGTTAAAGATCCACTGCCATATATGAGATTTAGCACTGTTTAAAACAACTGCAGGAAATCTTCCATTCTGAACGCCCTCAACTAGTTCATAATCCAAAAGGACCTTATCTACTTTGACAATATTGATACGTTTCATATGCATATTATCAAAAAAGACATTGATCGATTTCAGGGTATCTATTGTTTTTGAAGATTTCTTTACATAAACTGTCATACCTGATAACTGTTTAAGATTTTTGATCTTAGGAAAATCTTTATTTGTTACCAGTACTTCCGACACTCCGTCCATTAAGGGCTTGGTATACGATATATGCTCAATCTTTTTCTTTCTAGGAACAAGAAAATTTGTAGCGACATCCCCTACTCCTTTTATGAGCATATCATATATTTGATCTTCAGGAACAGGGATGTATTGAATATCTAATTTGATTTTTGAATTTAAGAGGTAATTTTCATCGATGTATTTTTTAAACCGGTTCATCAATGCAACAGACAATCCCTCCTGATGCCCGTCCACAAAATAATAATTAACTCCATCATAGACGACAAGAACTCTAAGAATCTTCTTTTTAACAATCTGTTCCAAATCCTCGACATAGTACTCAGTCAATGTAGTGATAGCTACAGTAGTCGAAGACCAAAACAGACTGAATAAAAACATCACTAATATTCTTAGTTTTATATTTCCTACCATTGAATCTCCATCCCGCTACAATGGTTCAAATAACACTCGATGAGAATAATAGCGATTTCTTTAGTCCTACTTAATTGAACGAACTCGCATTTCAAATATCATCTTTTCTGCAGTACAGGTAAACGTGAAACAATATTTTCTATTCTTACCAGCATTTTCATCGGTAAATTCACAATTAACCTCATCAGTGATGCTCTCTGCAAGTTGTACATATCGATCATATAATGAGGACGTTTTTTCAGCATTATCAGAAACAATTTCACCTTGCGTTACATTATCATCAGCATGTATAACAGTTCCTATTTCAGCCGTAGCGCCGCATTCAGTACATTCTACGTACTGATCACCCTTAGAATTCAAAGTGCAACTGTTATTCTGTCCCTTGTTTGCATCAAAACTCATCTTATCCTCTCATTAGCAGGTTAAACCTGCAGAAAACAAAACAGCCACCAGCAATGCCCCCACAGACGTTCTCTTCAATTCCGGATCGATATTGTAGTTCCTAACATTCCTAAGCATTATACGACGGAGCGATAAAAACAAAACCGCATACCCTGCAATGAAAATAAACGAATAGTATTTTTCGTTACTGATAGCGTAGTAAGTATAACAGACCAATGAAGCCATAATCAAAAAACAATGGTAAACAGTTCCAAAATTTGGACCAAACTTCACAACTACCGTACGCTTGCCTTTGATTTTATCACCTTGATAATCTCTCATGTTGTTCACATTCAAGACCGCGACAACCAAAAACCCATGGGCACAGCCAAGAAGCAATAGTGGTAAACAATTGGAATGATCCTGCAAATAAAATGAGCCAAGAACACCGAGAATACCAAAGAAAAGAAACGAAAACACATCACCCAATCCGTGATATCCGTATGCATACTTTCCGAGCGTGTAACCAAGAGCAGCTAGAATTGAACACACCCCAAAGAAAACAAAGATTCCCAACGAATACCAGTCCGTGCCGAACGAAATATAAAGAAGAAGCAAACCGAGAATACTACATACAGTAATAGCCACAGCAATTCCTTGATACATTTCTTGCACGCTGATAAGTCCAAAACTTACTAGTCTTTTCGGACCTACTCTAGTATGATCATCCGTTCCTTTCTGTGCATCACCGAGATCGTTTGCAAAATTAGCTATAACTTGTAGTAACAATGCGGTAACAATTGACAGTACAAAAATGCTTAATCTGAAACAATTATTGCTGAACGCAACCGCATTTCCAAGAAGTATACACGCAACTGTAAGAGGCAAGGTTCTCAATCTTGCAGCTTCCACCCATCTATTCATTTCAAATCTCCAAAATACATCTAATATTATAATTCAACGGCACATTTTTAAGAACTTTCACTAGAGATTTAATCTGCATATGATTAAAATACCCCTAATCAATCCACTGTATGAAGTTTGTAAACACTACATAATATTACGCTAACACTCAGTTTTGTTCATTAAATGAATAAATTTATAAGAGTTTGGAATATGCCAATTGTAGTATAGTTAGGTCAACTTTAAGCAGAAAACAATTTGTAAACCAATGAAACATGAATGACGTAATATCATTGAAGAATTTTTTAAATATTGGACACTACCCTAAATTTTATCTGAAAGATCGCAATGGTAATTTTGAATTTTTCGCCATAGGTGAAAATGGGGGCATTTCCAACTTTAAAATACACCTTCAAGGGTTCAACAGCAATACCGATGCGACCTGGATAAAAAACATAAAAACAACAATTATTCCTGAAAGTGTAATCATAAAAAATCGGGATGGAACAACCTTTCTAGGATACCCACTGCCCCGCACGGAAGGAAATAATCAGCAATCAGTCAATACCATGATTGAAGAAATAGGAATAGTTCCGGATCAAACCGGTTATTCTGAGTTATTTTCCAAGGTACAGAGCAGTATCAAAAGTGGAATTCTACAAAAAGTGGTTCTTGCCCGCAAACACTCGTTTAAAATTACGAACAGCTTAGATATAGTTGATTTGTTAAACTTTTTTGAATCTAATTCTAAAGACTGTTATATATACTGCATCTGTCTTTCTCCTGAGCAATACTGTGCAGGTGCATCTCCAGAAAGGCTCTTTAAACTAGATAAACAAACTATAATTTCAGAGGCAATAGCAGGAACCGCAACAAAAGGAAAAGAAGACGAACTGGCCAGTATCAAAAACCACCACGAGAATAATTTGGTGGGAAAACACATAGTTGAACGCATGCAGCAATTTGCCTCCAACATTCAGATTTCAAAACCCTTTACAATATCGCCCTCGAATGTGTCTCACCTCAAATGTGAAATAAACGGAATTATTGAAAGACAGTTTGATTTTGAACAACTTGCTGAGTTTATTCATCCGACTCCTGCAATGGCAGGATATCCACAGATTCCCTCGATGGATTTTTTGAAACAAGAACCTTTTGCAAGAGGACTTTATTCAGGTTTATTTGGGTATGAATTAAACTCTGATAAGGAAAGTATCGTACTTATCAGAGGAATTTTCGTTAATAAGGACAAGCTTGATATCTACGTCGGTTCAGGAATTGTAGCCGGCTCCTCCATGGCAGATGAATGGAACGAACTAAACAATAAAGAACAAATGCTGCTCAATTACATAAATCAGTTTAAGGTGTAGTATGAACGATCTAAATATCAGTTTCGCGTGGTCAAAACTCATAATTCATGAACTCAAGGTAAACCATGTCACAGACTTTGTAATTGCTCCAGGTTCACGCTCAGCCCCTTTAACGATAGCTTGCGCAGAAGATAAAGATGTGACAAAGCACGTGCATTTTGATGAAAGAGGAATTGGTTTTTTTGCACTTGGTCTAGCCAAAGCAAAACGTAAACCTGTTGCAATCATCACCACCTCAGGAACTGCCGTTGCAAACCTTTATCCAGCAGTAATTGAAGCATACATGACAAACGTTCCGCTGATTATAATAAGCGCGGATCGTCCTGCAGAACTGTACAGTTCAGGTTCAAACCAGACTATTATTCAACAGGATATTTTCAATAAATACGCTAAATGCATATCCTTAATTGAACCTAACACACGTGTTGCAATAAAAAGTCTTCTGACCAAAATAGATCATCTGGTTTTTGACACTGTTTCTTCAAAGAAACCTATACAGCTCAATTGTCCTCTATTTAAACCGCTTTACCCAGACGAGAAAGGCGAAAAACTTCCAGTACATTGGGTAAATGAATATGTATCGATCCTCACATCTAAGGTTCCCGCAGAATCCATCTATGACTGTTGTTATTCTATGGACACTGCGCTTTATAGTAGGTCTAACCTTAGTGAAGAATGCGACAACTTGTTTTTATTCATCATCGGGAACAATGTTTCCACGGACTATCATGATAAAATCAGAGAACTTGCGGAGAAATTAAACGCGGTAGTATTTGCAGATCTTCAATCAGGATATCCATACGATCGGCTCACTTGTCACGATCTATTCGTGGGCACAAATAAATTCTCTGAATTTTCCAAACAGATAACCGCAATCATCCAATTCGGCAATCAACTGATATCATCAAGACTCCTTGAGTTCAAGAACAACTTCAATGGACTTCAAGTGACTGTCAGTGACACACCAGACGAACAGGATCCAAATTTCAACAGTTCAAAGCAGTTCGTTGGAATCGCGCAGTTCTTATCATATATTGAAAGAATTTTACCAACACTAAAACTAAAAAAATGTACAAACACAATAAACGAACTGAAGCAAAAAAACACTGAATTCTCAATTCAATTCAGCAAAATGATCAGCAAAGATAAATTCTTCAATGAATTATCAGCATCTCTAGCAATTGCAGATACAAATGCAGATGTTTTGTTCATAGGAAACAGTTTGTGTTGTAGAACACTTGATCTTGTAAAATTCACAAAAAAACATCATTTCTATACCAACAGAGGAGCTTCGGGAATCGACGGGATCATTGCAACCGCATGCGGAATATCAGCACATTACGGACAATGCACCTTGGTTATAGGAGATATATCCGCACTTCATGATCTATCATCATTCATGCTGTTACAAAAATACAAAGTTAGGATCATTGTTTACAACAATCATGGAGGTAACATCTTCGCACTTCTTAAAAGCAAAAATGAGAACCCTTACCTAGCTGATTACTTTGAGCTCAACCATGACATTTCATTCTCTAGTATTGCCCAAATGTTTAATATTGCGTATAAAAATATTAAAACAATCAATGATTTTAATTCTATTTTGCGTAATAATGGTGAGACATCTTTCGACTCTTGCATTATAGAATGTGATTTTGAAAACGAACTTGGCGTTAATAGACTTAGACAAATAACTAAAGAGCTTTTGTATTCCTTCTAGACTTGGAAATATTCATGAAACTTTTAAATTCAGATTGTTCACTTGTAATGCTACATGGATTCCTTGGCAACCATCACGATTTTGATGAAATCATCAGTTTACTGCCGGAAGACCTTAGATCTAGGACGATAGCCATAGATCTGCCCGGTCATAACAACAACGAGCCTGCTAATTTCCGGGAAAGTATCCACTATATCGATCAACATATCCAAAATAACAATATAAACAATTTTGTTCTGTACGGATATTCACTTGGTGGAAGACTGGCAACAAATTATGCATTCAATGCAAGAAATTCACACCTTAAAGGGCTAATACTTGAAAGTTCTTCGTTCGGAATAACGGATGAAGAAAGAAAAATGAGAGAAGGAACAGATCTTATGTGGGCCTCTCAGTTTGCACTAAAAAAGCCGGAGGAAATTCTGACAAATTGGTACAACCAACCTATATTCGACGGATTGACAGATCTCCAGAAAAGACAGTTGATAAACCTGAGACGTAGTCAGGACTTCCACAAACTTGCAATTCAGTTTGACGCGACATCCGTTGCTCATCAAGAAAACTACCGTAACCGTCTGAACGAGCTGTCAATTCAAGTTAATTACATCTACGGAGGAAAGGATCAAAAATATACACTGGCAGCTCAAAGAGAAAACAATTATAAAAATTTTACATCATACTGCGTAGCAGAAGCAGGGCACAACATCCACACGTTTTTCCCTCAGCGGATAGTAAATATCATAACAAAATGTGAGATTTAAGGTGAATAAATGATCAATATTGATGAAAAGGAATTGTACAAGCCTATTAATTGGGTTATCCAGGATAAAAACTACACAGATATCATCTATGAGAAATCTGATGACGGTATAGCCAAAATAACAATCAACCGACCTCAGGTACGAAACGCATTCAGACCTCTCACAGTACAAGAAATGATTTCCGCTCTTGCTGACGCAAGATATGATCCAAACATCGGTGTGGTAATCTTGACAGGAATGGGAGAACTTGCATTTTGTTCCGGCGGTGATCAAAAAATACGAGGTGATTACGGCGGATACAAAGACGATTCCGGGGTACACCACCTTAACGTTCTAGACTTTCAAAGGCAAATCAGAACTTGCCCGAAACCAATAATTGCAATGGTAGCCGGTTATGCTGTAGGAGGAGGACATGTACTCCACATGATGTGCGATTTAACTGTTGCTGCTGACAATGCCAAATTCGGTCAAACAGGCCCACGCGTCGGTTCATTTGACGGAGGATGGGGAGCATCCTATATGGCAAGAATTGTAGGTCAGAAAAAAGCTAGAGAAATATGGTTCCTTTGCCGCATGTACTCGGCACAGGAAGCCCTTGATATGGGACTTGTAAATACCGTAGTACCTTTAGCTGATTTGGAAAAAGAAACAATCAGATGGTGTCGAGAAATACTGCAAAACTCCCCAATAGCAATAAGGTGCATGAAAGCCGCACTTAATGCAGACTGCGACGGACAGGCTGGCCTTCAGGAATTGGCTGGAGACGCAACAATGTTGTTTTATATGACAGACGAAGGTCAGGAAGGTCGTAACGCTTTCAATGAAAAGAGAAGACCTGATTTTTCAAAATTTCCAAGGAATCCTTAATGGCAGATATAAAAAGTCAGCAAGATCCAATTCTTATTAATGGGAACCTGAAATTCACATTTTAGTTGTTTTGTGATTTTGCAAACACATTTAACAGCGTATAGGTAATATGTTAGTAAACAGTGCAGTATTTTTCACTATCAGACGTGTACAATGTGATTATTCACTTATATTCAGACCGTTGGACTGTAGAATACAGACAAGCATTCCTAAAATAGGAACTTTAGTTAATAATATAGGATAAAACAATGGCCAAGTCTTACTTTTTACACCAAACCGAAGCCAAATCAAATACATTTAAACTTGTGGTTGCATATACATTTGGATTATTGGTTGTTCCTCTTCTAATAAATATAGTACTGTACTTTTTTGATGATTCTCAAACAGAATTTTCCTGGCGCGATCATTTCTATATTTACGGAATTACAGTAGGTGTATGCGCAATTCCAGTAATAATCGGAAGTCTGTTCTTCTATTTCAAATACTCCGGTCCTGGATACAAAGTTGCTGAAGCACTAGGAGCAAGTCCTATTGACGATTTTGAGGACAATTTCAATCTGTCTCAGCTTCGTAATATTGTAGAAGAAATATCTTTCGCCAGTGGGATAAAATGCCCACAAATTTATATTTTGGAAGATCCTACAATAAATGCTTTTGCTGCCGGAAGTACTATCGATAACTCAATTATATGTGTCAATACCGGAACTTTGGATCAATTGGATCGAAGTGAACTGTCAGGTGTTATCGCTCATGAATTCAGCCACATTGTAAACCGTGATGTTAACATCAACCTGAAAATAGGAACGATGATTGCAGGATTCAGCGCTCTTTCAATCTTGGGCTGGTTTATTCTGCGCGCAACTTCAGGGATGGGCTCTTCCAGATCCTCACGTTCAAAAAATTCAAGCGGTGCTGGCATTATCTTACTGATAGGTTTAGCCTTGTTGGTTCTTGGTTGGATTTGGAAATTTTATTCTATGATCATATCTGCAGCAATATCTAGACAGAGAGAATACCTGGCTGATGCCACTGCAGTTTCCTATACGAGAGATGATTCAATAGCTAGGGCTCTCATCAAAATTCAGAACTCCGCAATGAAAAGTACAATAAATGAAAGTCAAAAGGAAACTTGTAGCCACATGTTCTTTACTAGCGAAAAGAAGGCTAACCTGCTTGATTCACATCCTCCTTTAGAAAATAGGATAAAAAGAGCTAAAGAAATGAGTTTTTCACACTACGGCGAAAATGCTGGGGAAAACTCATCGCAATAAAGAAAACCCAAACACATAAATCAATTAAACTAATCATGAAAATAGGGCTATATAGATATAATTTGCCGTTTATCAATCCGATAAAACTGTTGGATGAAACAATGGAATCCCGTAGCGGTCTGCTAATTTATAAAGACGGCGGATGGGGAGAGATCTGTCCATTACCCGGTTTTTCATATGAAACCATAGACGAAGCTCAGGATGAAGCTCTGACCTACATCCATCACCTAGTAAGCGGAACCAGTTATTTTCCAGAACTGCCTAGTGTTCAACATGGAGTAGACTGTATGAACTCTAAATTTGAATACAGTCAGGAAGAATATGATAAATTCCCCCCGAATTATACATTCCTTCTTGGAAATCCAAAGGAAATAACGTACAACTGGTTCAAATTGATCGATAATTTTCCACATACAGTTAAAATTAAAGTCGGAAGACACAGTCTGAAAGAAGAATTGAAAATGCTGAAGGAAATCTGCAAAAAAAGCCCAGACGTAAAAATGATTCTTGACGCGAACGGACTATGGACAAAAGAGGAAGCTTTGTCGATAATGGGGTTCCTTAACAAAGAAAATATAGAATACATAGAGGATCCGTGCAATAATTTAGACGATAGTGATTTCGTATCCCAGCAGACAGGTATACCAATAGCATTGGATCAGCTACTAAGATTTTGTCCGATCACAGATTGGGGAAATTTTTCAAATCTCAAGGCCGTGATTATCAAGCCTTCGATCATTGGCGGTAGCATGGCTTGCAACGCTATATGCGAGCAGGCCCAACTTTTCAATATAAAAATTGTTGCATCATCATTATTCGAATCTCAATTGGGAAATTACAACATAAGAGAAATTGCTAGAAAAAAACTTGACTGCAAAGCTTATCATGGCCTTGATACAAACAAATATTTCAAATACAGCGTTTTCAAAAATAACAGTTTCGATGTAGATTTCAGAATGTTATCAACAATCTACGAACATGAAGATTAACATAACAAATGCTCTCTCAAATAAACCGAATTGCACATGAATTTCCTAACAGCTTATTCTCCCTCAACCCCAAATGTACTTACCTGGAACTAGAAAGAAGAATCGAAGCAGTATCGGAACAAATTCAGCATCTTGCCAACCAGGTTCTTGTAGTTTTGGCAAGTAACACCCTCAACCATGTAATTTTAGCTTTAGCATGTTTAAGAACCGGTGTAATTTATGCACCTCTGAACAGTTCTGTATCATCTTTGCAACTTGAAAATATTTTTTCTAAATATAAATTCCAAAATTTATACGTTGACTGCAGTACAACTGTACAACCTCCAACCGGTGCAAAACAAATTAAAATCAATTTCAATTATTGCATTCTTTGTTCGGCCGTTTATCCAGTTGTTAATATTGACGAAAACAAAATTTCTAATCTCATATTCACATCAGGCTCAACCGGAACCCCAAAGGCCGTAGCTCACAATCTAAAAGCTCATATTGCCAGCGCACTTGGTTCCGAAACCAATATACCTATAAAAAACTCCGACCGATATCTTTTTACACTGCCCATCTTTCATATAGGAGGTTACGCAATCATCATAAAAACCATAATGGCTCAAAGTTGTATTGTATTTCCAAGCGGTAGCAGAGAATTAGATAGGGATATTTTAAAATTTAACATAACACATCTTTCGCTTGTACCTACCCAATTGTTCCGATTGTTTGAGAAAGGATTTACATTCAAAGAATCACAAGTAAGTTATCTTCTGTTGGGAGGCGCCTCTATACCGCGAGATTTACTGACAAAATGTCTGAAACAGAATATTAATCCATTTATTAGTTACGGTTTATCCGAAATGGCATCCCAAGTCTGCACTAAACAAATTACCATGAGTAACATTAGTGAAACTGATACAGGAATAATCCTTCCATACCGAGAAGTCAAAATTTCATCCGAGGGGGAAATTTTAGTAAAAGGAGACACACTTTTTATGGGGTATTACAATGGAAATACAATAGATTTAAATCTTGATTCAGATGGATTTTTTCATACTCGTGATCGTGGTGAATTAATTAGCCTTAATGGTAAAAACGTACTGAAAGTAACAGGAAGACTCGACAACCAGTTTATCTCCGGCGGAGAAAATATCCAACCTGAAGAAATAGAAAAAATCATGCTAACCAATCCGGAAATCAATAAGTGCCTCATTATCGGAATTCCTGATAAAGAATGGGGTTCAAAAGTAATCGCTTTGGTTGAAACAAATCTCTCCAAACAGCAACTTTACAACTTCTGTAAAGCAAATCTTCTGCGACATCAAGTTCCTAAAAACTTCTATCCGATTAATGCTTTAAACATTAATTTCGACTTTAAAATAAAGAGAAGGGAAATACAGCAACAGCTAGTCCTTTCAATAACAACAATTCATGAAATATCATAGTGCAAGAACAAAGTTCCTAAAGTATAATAGCCGAGAACAGTTAGACATAGATTTACCATAATAAAAGAGAATCGTACATGTTAGATGCATCAGCTTTAGCCGTTTTACAGAAAGCCAAAAATAAAATTATTGAATCATTTCCTATCAAGGATGGAACAGTCAGAGCAACCGACAAGAGTTTCGGTTTTCTAGAGGTAGACAATAATGAAAGCTATTTCATTGCACCTCCTGACATGAAAAAGGTTTTTCACGGAGATAAAGTCAAAGCAAGAATACGAAAGGATTCAAATGATCGCGAGCAGGCAGAACCATTTGAACTCGTAACACCGTTTATAACAAGATGTGTAGCGCGTCTGTACATGAACCATAAGAATAAAATGTTCTACGCCAAAATTGATCATCCAAACTACCGTGATCAAATTTTTGCAAAAGTTCCAAATTCCGTACGAAATCTTAATCCTAAGGACGGTGACTGGGTAATCGTTGAATTATCCGACCATCCTCTACTCAAACCGAACAATCAACCTAGCGTTATAGTAAGGGAATTGATCGCAAGAGCTGACGATCCTAAGGTTCCTTGGCTTGTTTCTCTTAGAAAGTACAATCTTCCTACTGAATGTCCTCCAGATCCAGATTCTCTTGAAATGGTGGAACAGTATGAGCACGAGGATTTAACAGATCTTTTTTTCGTGACCATAGACAGCCCAGAAACAAAAGATATGGATGATGCGCTGTACATCGAGGACAATAACGAATACTGGCTTCTGTACGTAGCTATAGCAGATCCTACAGCTTATATACAACCAGGTTCAACATTGGACAAAACTGCAGAAAAAAGAGCATTCACTTGCTACCTACCTGGTACCAACATTCCTATTATTCCTCATGTGTTCAGTGAGAATATATGTTCGATCCTTGAAGGCGAAAAAAGGAGTGTTTTATTGGCTAAGATTGTTGTAAACAAGGACGGCTCTGTATCAAATGAACCTTGCACATTCTCTCTTGCGAACATACGTTCCCACGGCAAACTTGCCTATAATGACATTTCTGATTATCTAGAAAATAAAGAAAACTGCAGTTTTTCTCCTGATGAAAATTTAGCCAAACAACTCAAAATTTTTGAAACTTTTGCACTAACTAGAGCAAAATACCGCGAAAATCAAACGATTAGCTTTAAAGATAAACTTGATTATCACTATGTACTGAATGAAAAAGGAGCACTGGATCATATCGAGATCGAATATCGTCGCATCGCAAACCGCATAGTAGAAGAGGCAATGATCGTAGCTAATGAATGCGCCGGATCATTCCTTGCAAAAAACTTGGGATTCGGTATCTTTAATAAACACACCGGATTTGATCAGGACAAACTTAATCAAATCATTAAAATTCTGAAAGCAAATGGCATTGACGACATTACCAGTGACGAATTGAAAACTATGTCTGGGTACTTCAATATAAGAAAAAAGGTTTCTGAACTTCCTACTGGATATTTAGACATGAGATTGAGAAAATTCCAGGTTCCAGCAGAAATAGTCACAGCACCTGCCGAGCATTTTGGTTTAGGACTCAAAACATATGCCACATGGACATCTCCAATTCGAAAATACGGAGATATGATAAATCATAGGATCATAAAACAGTTTATTACCGGACAGCATGTAAATCCAAAACAAATGTTCAATGAAACGACATTGGAATATCTAAACCTAGGAAAAAGGACCAACCGTTACGCTGAACGTGACGTAAAGGATTGGTTAAACATTGAATACATTGAACCGTTTATAAATACCAAAACGATATTTGAAGCCATCATCAATGATATTTCAAGAGGTGGAATAAAGGCAGTCATAATAGAAAACGGTGCAACTGTATTTATTCCTATGTCATTGATAAATCCAACTAAAGATGAAAAGATTGTCGCAAATAACGAGGAAGGAAGAATATTCAACAATGGTAATGTCATGTTTGAACTTGCAATGAAAATAAAATTAACAATCTCGGAAATCGATAGGTACAATCGTAATATCATAGCTAGTATTGCAGAGTAGTTTTTACTCCCCATCTAATCCAAAAACCACAAGCCATACATATATTTAGGCTTGTGGTTTTGTCTTATTCAGTTTGTAGCCGTCTGAAACTAAATTTTCTTAATACCTTTATGCCTCAACAAAGCATCAATCTTAGGTTTTCTGCCTCTGAATTTTACAAACAGGTCTAGAGCTTCCTCGGAACCCCCCTTAGATAAGATGTAATCAACAAAATCCTGTCCTGTTTTTCTGTTAAATATACCCTCTTCCTCAAAACGGCTAAAAGCGTCGGATGATAACAATTCTGCCCACAAATAGCTATAATACCCAGCAGCATATCCTCCAGAAAAAATATGTGTAAAAGAATCCTCAAAACGATTGAAAGGTGAAACAGGAACAACTGTTACACTATCCCGGACACTTTGGATTATATTATTTACAAAAGCCTTGTTATCAGGATCATATTCATGGTGCAGTCTAAAATCCATCAAGCCAAATTCAAGCTGTCGCAACACCCACATTGCAGAATGATAATTTTTTGCCTCTATCAATTTATTGAGTTTATCTTCTGGCAGAGGCTCATTTGTATCTACGTGAGATGATATAAATTTGAGGGCTTCAGGTTGCCAACACCAGTTTTCTAAAAACTGACTTGGCAACTCCACAGCATCCCATGAAACACCGTTAATACCGGAAACACCGCTTGTATCTACCGTAGTGAGCATCAAATTCAAGCCGTGTCCGAATTCATGAAACAGCGTAGTAATATCATCATGTGTAAGCAGTGATGGCTTATCTCCAACAGGTGAATTAAAATTACAAACAAGATAAGCAACAGGTCTTTGAACCGTTCCATCAGCTGAGATCATTCTCCCCACACACTCATCCATCCAAGCACCACCCCTTTTATGAGCTCTCGCATAAGGATCAAGGAAAAAACCAGCCTTCAGATTATCGTTTTCGTCATAAAGATCAAAAAACATAACATCTTTATGCCATACATTAACAGACTTTGTGTTTTCAATAATCTTTACACCAAACAATTTATTTACCACAGAAAATAATCCGTTAAGAACTTTCGGCAGTGGGAAATAAACTCTCAACTCCTCTGAAGAAATGTTATAGCGGCTCTCCTTAAGTTTTTCAGAGTAATAGGTTACATCCCATGGATTAAGTTCGTTCTTACCGAATTCTTTTCTAGCATATTCCTTCAATTCCTCAAACTCACATTTTCCCTGTTGATGACAGCATTCGGCTAAATCATAGAGAAAATCTAAAACTTGTTTCGGGCTGTCAGCCATCTTTGTTTCCAGAGAATACTGCGCATAATCATTAAATCCAAGCAGTTTGGCAAGTTGATCACGTTTATCCAAAATTTCATCTATCAATTTTTTATTATCCCATCTACCTGCATTAGGTCCGACGTCTGAAGCTCTAGTTACATATGCAATATACAGTTCCTTTCGAAGTTCCTCGTTATCAGCATAGGCAATAATAGGAAAATATGATGGAAAATCCAGGGTAAATTCGTAACCTTCATTTCCATTTTTTTCAGCAAGCTGTTTTGCACTCTGCAGGGCAAGTTCAGGAATTCCTTTCAAATCATTCTTATCAGTAACAATTTTTTTCCAATTTAATGTTGCATCCATAACATTATTACTAAAAGTTGACGATAATTGTGCAAGTCTGCTTACTAGTTCGCCATACTTAACTTTTTTTTCAGAATTTAGAGCAATGCCGGAAAGTCTGAAATCTCTCATAACATTCTGAATATACTTTTTCTTGTCAGAAGGAAGTTTTGTAAAACCATCAGATTCGTAAAGCTTTTTATACGCCTTGAACAACCCTTCATGCTGACCAACGTATGTGTCATAATCCGAGAGCAAAGGTAAACATTCATCATGAACGACTCGCAGTTCATCAGAATTCATCACACTATTCAAATGAGAAACAGGAGACCACAGACTATTTAATTTATGTTCTTCTGATTCTATCGGCGCAACTAGACTGTCGTATGTATAATCTTGAGTTTTCTCTAATTGCTTAATGGTACTGTCAACTTTGACTTTACACTGTTCTATCTGATAAACGACAGCTTCCTTAATATCCTCAACTTTAATTTTTGAAAAATCAGGAATACCTTTTACATGAAGCAGATAATTATCATCTAAGCTCATTCTCTTACCTTCTCTTATATTATTTCCAACGTCAATATGTCCATATTGTAACTAGACAGGTATAAAATTTAAAGAAAATCACCTAGAAATCCCAAATTCATAGGCTCAGGGAAAGAAAGGATTCATTCATAGATAATCATAAAGGATTGCTAAAATCTAAAGCATCATATGATCAACTAGTACTAATTAAAGCAACCAATTCTTTCATAATCACAGTAAACGTTGCTGTCTGTTTCAAATCAAAACTCTAACTCTTTTCCAACCAGAAGATTTTCTTGACGCTATCATTTTCTTGTTGTCTAATATTACAGTGGAAACAGAAGAAAGATCCAACAAGGATTAGAACAATTACAATTCCAGCCATATATGTGATGTTTAAGTCAAAATTTATTGATGCATTCCAAAATCAAATTAAACAAAAATTATCAATCCAAACAATGATCTTGACATTTGTCATTGTTATTGTCCTCTCTATCATTTCATCATACATACAGATAAATCATGAAAATTTAAACAACAAGAGAGACTTTGATATTCATATATTGGAAATAGAACTTTTAGCGAAGACTTCTCTTGTTGAAGCAATTGTTAATCATAATCAAAAAGGCATAAAAGAATTTTTCAATCAATTAAAGAGTTGTTCTTTCATTACCTTTGCCGAATTATCAAAAAACGAAGCAAATAATTCCATAGATATTCCTGATTTCAAATATGGAAACCGCATCAACGACACCTCACAAAAAACAACTGTTAAAAATATACCGTTGGAAAGCGGAAACAAAATAATTGGCAATTTAGCAATTGCTTTCAATCAAAACTATTTGGTTGACAATTTAAGGATCAAACTACCGCTTGTTATCTTAATAAACTTGTTTTTGGCTATTGTTATATCTATCTGTGTAATGTTACTTATCCACTCAATTATCATCAAACACATTCTTTATCTTGTTCAAAAGACTTCAAATTCATCTATTCAAAATATCAACGAAATTCTGAGCTTGCCAAACCGGGACAAAGATATGTTTAAGAATGAACTTGATGATTTGGTCAATTCAATCAACGACATGAGACAAATGCTCTTCAATGAAATAAGGAATAACAGATTTACAAACCAGGAACTTAAAAGACAAAGAGATTTTTCAACAACACTGCTAAACTCATGTAATCTGATCATCTGTAAACTTGACCCCGAATATAAAATAGTCGATGTGAACTCATCAACCTCACTGATGACTGGTTTTCTAGATTTCGAGATTAACGGCAAACAATGGTTAGAAGTGTTTGTAACCAGTAACAAAAGACAAGAAATCAAATCAAAACTAAAAAAATCCGTATTTTGCAATATCAAGGAACTCGCCACACAAGATCAAAATGGAAATACGTTATATCTTGAATGGTACATTGTACCATTTTATGAGGAAAACAATTTAAAATACCATATAGCTTTCGGCTATGACATCACAAAACTCAAAGACATTCAAACGAAACTAGAAAATGTAAATTCAGAACTTGAAGAGAAGATTGAAAAGCGAACCCGCAAGCTCCAGGAAGCAAACAATGATTTAAAAAGAGCGTATGATGAATTACAATCCGCACAAAAACAGCTCATTACATCAGAAACTCTAGCTTCTCTCGGTTCACTCGTCGCAGGTATATCCCATGAAATCAACACCCCGCTTGGAGTTTCTGTAACAGCCCAATCTATCATCACAGAACAGCTTCAAAAGCTGAATTCTATTTACAACAGAATCAAAAACGGAGCAACAGTTAATTCTTTAACTTTAAAACAGCCATTAGCAATAATGGCAGAAGCAAATGAAATTCTTGAATCCAATTTAAAACAAGCTTCAAAACTAATCAAAAGTTTTAAACAGGTTGCCGTAGATAGTTCGTCTCAAAGCATGTACCAGTTCAATGTTCGAGAAAATCTGAACCAGACACTTTTGAGCCTATCAAACATTATAAGAAAAGAAAAACTAACAGTTAATGTAATCTGTAATTCTGAATATGCTATTTATTCATATCCAGGAGCACTTACACAGATATATACCAATCTAATAATCAACTCGGCTCGACATGCATACACGGAAGTACCCGCAGATTCTCAGATTCAAAAGCTGATCACTATAGCAGTCACAAAACTGCCAAATGACAGATTTCAAATTATTTACCAGGATAACGGAGGTGGAATTTCCGCAGAAATTCTGCCTAGAATATTCGAACCATTCATAACCACCCAAAGAGGGAAAGGAGGTAGTGGTCTTGGGGCAAATATCATATATAATTTAGTAAATAAGGTTTTATTAGGTAAAATATCATGTGAAAACCTGACTGCACCAACCCATGGTGCAAAATTCACGATTATTATTCCAAATCTGAAGGATAACAAAGAGGAAAGTCATGACGCTTGAGAAGCTATTAAATTCTAAATATATCCAGTTCAAACAGATTTTTTTGACTGGCATAATAGTAATGATTGGAATATGTATATTATTCACTCTATACGCGATAATTACAGGACAATTTCCACAAAACTTTATTGAAATTATATTAAGTACCCTAACAGTTGTATTCTACTGTTTTAACTCTATTATTTGTTTAAAAACGGTAAAATTAAACTCTAAAATACCATGGGGATGGATCGGAGTAGCACTCTGCACCTTAACCGAAATTTTGTTGCTAACAATCATTTGGACTAACTTTAATATATTGAGTTACGGTCTCGGTGCCATTGCGATAACATTGACCTACACCTCAGCCATTATCCCTTTTTCTTTGATAAAGGCTCATAACAACAAGGTGTATAATCTCCTTCTTATAGCACACAGAATTATCACCCCAATTTTTGGTCTGTTGCTAATGGTTGACTTTATTTTTGAGATAACAACAAAATGGATTTTACAACTAACCTGGGGAATGCTTCTAATCGAAATATTTATTGTACTAGCTCTATCACTGTTATACATATTTCCGCATTACAAGAAAATCAGAATTGAAGCTACTGATGAGGAAAACATTTTCAAGGATGCCAAAGGAAACATATATCAGCTCATTTCATCTGTCGCCGATCTAGAAAAGGATGATATCGAAGAAACTATCACTTCGAATGATTCCTTATTGAAACATGATGATTCAGAAGCTGAAAACGAATAGTGCAAAAGGCGGTTTAATATCAAGGTTTCACGTGAAACGAGCCTTTTTATCGGTATAAACAAGGAAACTAACAAATGTTCAATGTTGATGTTAATAAAAAAAATCTTTTAGAAATACAAAATGCGTTAAAAGATGCACATTATGATGCACTCATTGTACCTCATGAGGATGAATTTCTCGGTGAGTATATTTCGGAAGATAAACAAAGATTGGCATTTCTGCTAGGTTTTACAGGTTCCGCAGGAAGCTGTGTTGTTTATGCAGACAACTGCATACCAACATCACTTTTTGTAGATGGACGATATACCATACAGGCTCGCAAGCAGACGCCAGAGGAAGTCGAAATAAAAAATTTCCAGTCACAGCTTGATACAATCCACGACGCAATAACTAACCTGAAAGAAGGTAACACTGTTGCAATAGACCCACGACTACACTCAATGAACTGGTTCAACCAAGCCAAATCACTTCTTGAACAAAAACAAATAAAACTCGTAAACTGCAAAAAGAATTTTATTGATCAAATTTGGCGAAACAAACCGGAAACAGAAAAAAAACCACTAATAATATTCCCTGCTAAATACTACGGAACGCCAAGTACCGAAAAAAGAGAAAGAATCGCAGAAACATTAAAAGACCGAGAACTGGACGCAATGTTCATTGCAGACAGCGAGTCAGTAAATTGGATACTGAACATCCGAGGTCATGATATTCCTTATTTGCCAATAGTAAGATGCTTTGCAATTATCTATTCTAATCAATCAATGGATGTTTTCATTGATAATGAAAAACTGATTACATCTCAATTCGCACAACAGTGCGGATCAGACGTATCTCTCTTTGCGTTCTCAAAACTTGAAGAAACCCTTTCACGCATGGGGGATGATCACCTAGTTGTAGGCTACGATGAACAAAAAACAAATGCGTACACAGTATTAAAATTACAGAAAAGCGGAGCAACTCTTATCAAAATAAAAGATCCGTGCGATATAGCTAAAGCCGTCAAGACCAATGTTGAAATCGAAGGTTTTAGAACAGCCCATGTTAAAGACGGTGTAGCCATGTGCAGATTTCTGTCCTGGCTAGACAGACGATGCAGTGAAAAGAACGAGGAAAACGAGGAGACGTTGGCTGTTCAGGCAGAAAAATACCGTCAAGATCAGGAAAATTACATAGAATTAAGTTTTGCCACTATATCTGCCCTTGGTCCAAATGCTGCCATGTGTCACTACAATCACGAAAACGCAGATCAACCACGCCAGTTAGGTCAAGATCCGCTGTATTTGATTGATTCAGGAGCTCATTATTACGACGGGACAACTGATATAACTAGAACTGTTGCAGTAGGAACGCCGACACAAGAAATGATAGATAACTTTACAAGAGTTCTGAAAGGTCATATTGCGCTTGCCAAAGCTGTTTTTCCTATCGGTACACTTGGAATACAGTTAGACATTCTTGCTCGACAGTATCTTTGGGACATAGGACTAGACTTTGCCCATGGTACAGGTCACGGAATTGGTCACTGTCTGAGTGTACATGAAGGCCCGCAAAGAATCTCTCCGCGGCTCAGTGTCAACGATGTCGGTTTTCAAAAGAACATGATCATTACAGATGAACCTGGTTATTACAAAAATGGAGAATACGGTATCAGATGTGAAAATGTGCTAGCAGTTGTTGATAGACCTAATTATGAAGGTTCAATGCTTTCTTTTGAAGTTTTAACCATGGTCCCGTTTGATTTAAAATTAATCAATAGTAAAATGTTATCAGCAACTGAAAAGGAATGGCTGAACAACTATCACAAGAAAATTCGCGAAACGATACAGCCTTTTTTAAGCGATAGAGAAATCAGTTGGCTAATCAGTGCAACTAAAACTATTGAGTAATGGTACCTAGAAGAAATCTCCATACATTTGGGCACAACCGTTAGCATGACAAAACATTGGATGAAGTACCAAAAGTAGGCTAAACTGTTTTGTAAAAAACAGCAAATTATCCTATACTAGGATTATTAATAAAAAATAATAAGTAATTAAGAATATTGCGTATGTTATTAACAACAAAATATTATCAGCAAAAATTAAACAAACTAGACCATATCGCGATCAGAAAAGATTGTTTCAGTTTTATCAAACACCCTGAAAATTTTCACAAAGAGTTGCTAAACCTTATAAAGGCAGCCCAAAAAAGAATATACATCACAGCTCTATATCTTCAGGATGACGAATGTGGTCGCGAAGTTTTAAAAGCTATTTTTGAAAGAGCTAAAGAATGTCCATCACTCAATGTGTTCATCCTGGTTGATTTCCATCGTGCACAGCGGGGACTTATGGGTAAAGGCAAGCAGGTCGGCAACACGCTCATGTACGAGGAACTATACAACCAATATAAAATCACAAATATTCACATTCTCGGTGTTCCAGTAAAAACCAAGGAATTATTCGGGGTCCTCCACTTGAAGGGTTTTGTATTTGATAATACTGTTCTATACTCTGGAGCCAGTATCAATAATATTTATCTTGGCTACGACAACAAGTATAGGTTGGATCGCTACCATAAAATCGTTTCAGAAGAATTATCAAATTCTTTCGTTGATTTTTTGCAATCCAATATTATTCAAAATCCAGCCGTATGCACTCTTACAAACACTGAACAATTGCCGAGTGTAAAAAGCATCGTTGATAAAATCGCCAAATTCAAACATCGACTGAAGAAATCATCTTATAAATTTGAAAACGGCGTTAATAGTAATGACTGTGTGTATGCTACCCCAATGGTCGGTTTAGGCAACACTCACAATCTTTTGAACAGTGTTATTCTCAAATTATTGAAAACAGTAGAAAAAGAAATCGTAATATGTACACCATATTTCAATCCGCCGAGACAGTTGTCTAAATCGATTGTTTCTCTTCTAAAAAAAGGAATAAAGGTTACCCTTATTGTGGGTGATAAGATTGCTAATGATTTTTATATTCCTAGTGATCAGCCTTTCAACCGTGTTGGTGCAGTTCCTTATCTATACGAGGATTTTCTGAGAAATTTCTGCTACCAGAACCAAAACTTTATCAACAACGGACTCTTGAATGTAATGCTATGGAAAGACGGAACAAACACATATCATGTTAAAGGAATCTTTGTCGATCACAACAGATACCTACTGACAGGTAACAATCTTAACCCTAGAGCATGGAGAATGGATATTGAGAACGGAATTCTTATTCAGGATCCTAATCAGTTACTCAGAAATGAATTTGAAGCTGAACGTGAATTTCTTTTACAACATACCAAAAGAATCGAACGGTATACAGATATCGAAAATGTTGAAAGCATTCCAGAATGCTACAAAGCATACCTCAAGAAATTCTACAGATTTAAGCTACATCTGCTGATAAAAAATATCATATAACACATGAATGAAGAATCTGTTATAAATAAATCTGTCACTGTTCTACCAGGTGTTGCTGAAAAAGTCCAACAGAAGCTGAATTCTCTCAATATTTATACTGTTGGAGATCTATTATTCCATCTGCCACTACGCTATGAGGATCACACCAAAATTGTATCCGCCAAAAACGCATCACCTGATATTATGGTAAATATATGCGGAAAACTGGTTTATACAAATTCCAAATTTACCAAAAAAGGGCCAATGACAGAATGTATAATCCAAGAACAAGACGGTACTGAAGTCGAACTTATTTTTTGGAATCTTTACCCCAATCAGCAAAGAAACTTGATCAAAGGAAAGATTGTATTAGCTTTCGGAGCCATAACGTCTAACTTCAATAGGAATTATGTTATGGCTCACCCAGCATTCAAACTCTATGACAGCTACAAAGATATTGAAATGCCGTCAGAACTTACACCGATATACCCTCAAACAAATGGACTTACATCTGACAAAATATCAAAACTTGTAAATTACTCACTAAAACTGATAGAAGATGAATCACCGGAAGAACTTCTCCCAACCGAAGTATGTCCCGTAAGTCTTGTAGATGCACTTAAATTTGTGCATCACCCTCCTGTTGATTCGGATCTAGAACAACTCGGTAATGCACAGACCGAAGCTCAGCAGAGATTGATAATAGAGGAACTTACAGCTCAGACTGTTGCCGTATTACAATCAAAAATAAAAAATGCATCACAAAGGGCTTATCCTCTAAGTTCTGAACACTTACTACAAAAAACACTTATTTCCAATCTGCCTTTCAAACCTACAAAAGCTCAGCTGAAAGTAATCAAAGAAATAAATGCGGATTTGAAAAAAAATACACCAATGATGCGTCTTCTGCAAGGTGATGTCGGATCAGGAAAAACACTTGTAGCAGCTGTAAGTTCATTGGCGGCAATAGAAAAAGGTTTTCAAGTTGCATTAATGGCACCAACCGAGATTTTGGCAGAACAGCATTTCTTAAAAATAAGTAAACTGTTCGAACCGCTGGGTATAGAAGTTGCGTACCTCAATGGAAAACAGAAAGCAAAGGAACGTAGATCTGAACTAGAAAAAATATCGAGCGGAACTGCTATGTTTGCAATAGGAACTCACGCTCTTTTTCAGGAACAAGTAGTTTTTAAAAACTTGGCCTTAGTTATTATCGATGAACAACATAGATTCGGTGTTGAACAACGCTTGAGACTTTTGGAAAAAGGAGCTGTCAACAATAAACTTCCGCATCAGCTTGTAATGACTGCAACACCTATACCACGGACTTTAGCAATGACAAGTTATGCAGATCTTGCTGTTTCGACAATTGATGAATTACCGCCAGGAAGAAAACCTGTTACAACTACTCTTTTAACGCACCAGCAGAAAAATAAGCTACTCGAACGTATCCGACATGTCTGTGTAGAGCAAAAGTGGCAGGTTTATTGGGTCTGCTCCCTAATTGAAAAATCAGAAGCCCTAGAAGACTGTGCAGCTGCGGAAGAGGTCGCCCAAGAACTTGCTAGTGAATTGCAAGAACTAAAAATAGGTCTGATCCATGGAAGGCTGTCTCAGGAAGAAAAACAGTCAGTAATGGAAGAATTCAAACTTGGCAAAATAAACCTCCTAGTTGCAACTACAGTGATCGAAGTTGGAGTTGATGTACCAAACGCAAATATAATCATCATCGAAAACCCAGAAAGGCTAGGTCTAGCACAGCTCCATCAATTGCGTGGTAGAGTTGGTCGCGGTCAAAAACAATCATTCTGTATACTTTTTTGCAAAAACAAGATTTCAGAAGAAAGTAGACATCGGTTGGAATTCTTAAAAAACAATCATGATGGATTGAAAATAGCTGAAGAAGATCTGAATATAAGAGGTCCCGGTGAATACATGGGGACAAAGCAAACTGGTGTATCTTCCATGAAAATTGCCAATTTTATACGGGATCAGCACCTCATCGACAAAGCTAACAATATAGCTAGGAATATAATTGAAAACGCACCAGAACAATCAATAAAACTGATACGTAGGTGGCTTAATACAAACGATCAACTTTCAAATGCATAACTGTAGTAACTGATTCTAGATTAAAACACATTCACTCCAATGTGTATTTCTAGACACAGATAAATTTGGAGCATGTTCACATCAATTACACCGGTAATATACTAAAATTTCCGTAAGGTCACAGATATTTGAAGGGTAACAGATTGAAAATTCTTACCAAATTACTTACTGTAATTGTACTGCTAGCCATAATTTTAGCTTTGGGATTGTTCATTCTCATTCAAAGCAATTATGTAGCAAAACCGTTGGAAAAAATTCTATCTAATTATCTAGGTTTGGACACCAAAATTCAAAATATTGAATTCAATATCAAATACCCGGAAACAATTTTGTTTGAAAATGTTAAGATTGGAGATTTCTTCAAAACAGACAAGCTATATCTAGAATTTGATTATTCAAAGATTTTAGATCGAAAGCTGTACATAAAAGAACTAAACCTTATAGACTCTAAAATCAACATTACAAAATTACAACATAACGAATCCAAATTTGAAAAAGCACTGAAAGATCTCTATATAAACAAAGCTGTAATCAAAAATATTGATTTGGAAGATACCTCTCTGATGCTTGATGATGGCATTATTGAACTAACAAACATCCATCTCATCAAAAATCATAAATTAAATAAATTTCCCAATATGAGCCTATCACTATACTCTCCCAAATTGAAAATTGGAAAATTCAATCTTCAAGAAATCAATCTTAAGGCAAAATATAATAATGATCGAAAAACAGCTGTTATCCAAAAGCTAAAATTTGATTTCGGTGATGGAAATATAAATACGGAATTATCAATTAACAAGCTGAATAAAAGCATCAAAGTAAATAAATTTGAATTAACCGACATTTCTCATTTAGAAGATCTGTTTTCACAACTTTTACAAAGTACCAATTTAAAAAATGAATGGAATTTCGCCATTTATAATGGTAGATTAAGCAACTGCTCCTACAGCAATAAAGTCACTAAAACAACACTCTTAGGAATAAACTTATCCATTGATAAAATTTTAGGCGATATAAACCAACTCCATGAGATTAATCTTGACGGAACAATAAACAAATTAATAAAGGATAACGTTATTTTTGCTGACATTTTTTTAAATTACAACCAACCGACCAATCTACCATGGAATAGCCTTCAGGTAAAAGGAAACGTACTAGATGGTTCCTTCGAGGGATTTTTTACCTATGATCGCAATAATAATAGTTTAACTATCAACAGTCTTATTGCCGATCAAATCGTTTTACCTGAAATAAATCCCGATAAACATTCTGATCTGTTAGATATCTCATCCTTCGACTCGGTCTACATCAAATCCCTTCAACTATCACATATATCGCACAGTTCAATGGATCAAAACTCCTATCCGATAATCTTAAAAAACGGCAATATATACGCTAGAAACATGACCATCAAAGAAGGATATCTTGATAAAATTATGGATAGTAGCAGCTCCTTGGAATTCAACTTTGACAATCTTTTCATCAATAATACCGACATATCGGATTTACTTATCATTTTGCGTAGCTCTGATGAAAAAATATCTAGCAAATATGCTAGATGCAAAATTAACAATACAGACGCCAAACTCAATCTTTATTTTAATACAGTCCAAAAAGATCTGCTTATCGATTATTTAGGAAAAGATTTCCCAATAGGATCTATAAATTCTCTAATTCCAAATCATAACATAGCAGGGTTAGGCGATATTAAAATTCAATCACATCTTACATTAAACAGCGCATTACCTCTGCAGGTAGCATTGAAATCATTGAACGCGGAATTAAGTATAAATGATTTGTACGTAGGAAATTTTGATATTGAGACTTTTGTAAAAACTAAATCAAATGACATAAGCACACGATTAACAAATTCAAACAGTAGTCAGAAGAACTTTTTTGCTCCGGATAGTACCTTAAAGTTGAACTATGATGATAACGGTAAACTTACATTTTCCGGAAATGCCAACACATTTGACAAAAAATACATATTCAACGGCAAATATAATAAATCAGTTCCCGACTTCAACGATTTAAATATTACAGTTATCAAAAATGAATCAAACAAACATCAAAAGAATACTGAATATATTCTTGAAAAAAGTTCCGTTAAACAAAACACCATAATTCCTGAAATAAACGCACTAACAGAAACTCAAGATTTACCCGGCTCAACAGATTAGAAACTGAACCAAGGGCTCGTTCCTAATAGACATACGTGCAGAAAGGTAATCATATACGAATTGTACATCTATTATAGTCTGTAAGTGCCTTGTTTACGGTACTTACAGACAAAGATACACTGATACTGCATCGTAACCGGATTATTCATTAATATCAAAATCATCTTCCGTCACGCTTTGCGTTTTTAAATTTATCCTTTTGTCATACAATTCCTGCAATGTTGCGTGAATCTCTACGCCTATAAAAATAATAATCCAACTACAATATACCCAAAACAAAAGGATAGGAATAATAGCAATTGCTCCGTAGATGTTCTGATATGAAGGGAAATAAATTATATACAGCGAAAACAACTTCTTTCCTAACTCGAAAAGAACAGCCGCAATCAATGCTCCTACAACTGCATATCTGACTCTAATTTTTCTGATTGGAACGACGCTGTACATCAGCAATAGGCCAACGAAGGAAAATAAAAAAGGCAAATACTTAATAAAGTACTCCTGCACTGAGGCAACAATGTCTGGATGATCCTGAAATCTTAATGAGACAACATAGGAACTTAAAGCTAAACTCGTTCCAAACAGCAGCGGCCCTAGTGTTATAACCATCCAATATACAGAAAATGTTGTAACATACGATCGCTTCTTTGTTGTTTTCCAAATAAAATTAATGGATTTATCAACAGAATTGATCAAAAACATTGACACAACAAACAAAGACAACGCTCCAATCAACGTTGTATTAGATGCATTCTGACTAAACTGATCCATATACTGCTGAATCACATCACTTGATGTCGGAACAAAATTATTGAAAACAAAGGTCTTCATAGAATCTTTTATACTTTCAAAGATAGGCAGCATCGACAGAATAGAAAAAAGCACAGTTACTAGCGGAACCAAAGATAACACAGTAACGTAAGCCAAATGCCCAGCCTCAACAGTTATACGATCACCTACATACCTCCCGTATATAGTCCTGCTAAATAAAGCTATCGAGCTTATAAATTTGTTTTGATTTATTTTGACTTTCGCCGTTTTCAAAAATTTAAACATACAATAAACCCACTAATATTGAAACATATAGCACCAATTATAGTAAAATATGTTCTTGTGAACTAACAAGAGATATATGAAAATAGATAAACTACAAAAAATCAGAAAAAATAAAGTCCGCAAGCTCACTAGATACTATATCAAATTCAATAGCACCCCTTTCTTGCTGCTACTTGTAGGAATCATGCTAGGTGCCATAATAGGAATTACTTGCGTTTTATTTCAAATACTTCCTGACACAATTCTTGCTTGTATATACGCATCCTTTCAAAGTTCTGACCAAGACTTTACAGCATACGCCTCAATATTTTTAGTTTGCGGGTTACTAGCTTCATTCGCTATCGGAATAACCATTACATTTGCACCTGAAGCTGGGGGTTCTGGTATACCGGAAATAGAAGGCGCCCTCGACCATAAAAGACCTATTCGATGGAAAAGGGTTCTTCCGGTCAAACTGTTAGGAGGAATAAGTTCTCTGTCCTCTGGGATGATTCTTGGAAGAGAAGGCCCTTCAATTCAAATCGGCGGTAATTTAGGCAAAATGATTGCGGATCTATTCTTTCTTTCCAAAAGTCATGCCATGTCATTGGTAGCAGCAGGCGGTGCAGCAGGTTTAGCATCCGCATTTAACGCGCCACTTGCCGGAATTTTGTTTGTACTGGAAGAGTTAAGACCTCAGTTCAGATACAGTTTTCTATCCATTAAAATTGTCAGTATAACAGTCATCTCCGCATCTGTTACAAGGTGTTTCCTAGTTGATAACCTTGCAGTATTCAAAGATCTACCAAATTACATCTGTCCAAATGTAGGAACGTTCTATTGGTTTGCTCTTTTCGGAATAATCGTTGGCGTCATAGGTTATTTATTCAATAAAAATATAGAAAAATTTCAAAATTTCTACAGCGCATTTTTCAAAGGTAAACTATCAACTGCTCTTCCATTTATTTTCGTTGTAGGAGGTTGTTTTGGAATAATATTTGTCTCAGAACAGCAAGCTGCGGGATCAGGGATGATTTCTATTCCACTGTGGATTACCAAAGATCAATCAATTCAAGTTCTTTTGCTGCTTTTAATATGGCGAATATTCGGAACACTACTGTGTTTTGGAAGTGGCATTCCAGGTGGAATATTTGCACCTAGTCTAGCTATCGGAACTCTATTAGGAGCATTATTCGGAACAATTCTAGGTCAATTAGGAATAACAGATATCTCACCAGGAATCTTTGCTATAGTTGGTATGAGCACGTTGTTTGCAGCCTCTGTAAGGGCGCCTGTAACAGGAATCATTCTCGTAACAGAAATGACCAACAACTATGAATTTCTACTTCCTATGATGATCTCAACACTCTGTGCAACCCTAACAGCACAAAAAATGGGCGGAAAACCAATCTATACTCAAATTCTTGAGCGAACTCTCCGCATTGCGGAAGATAAAAAGCACAGACAACTACATAATGAAAGAGCTTCCAACGCCATCAACTCTTAGTTGTATTCCTTTATTCTTGCTCTTTTTACAATATGTGGAGGCATGCGGTCACCCAATCTGTTCAAAAGCATTGCTGCACGCTCCTTATCTTTATCTTTGGAAAAAACAGTAAAGAACAACCAATTGTACGCATTTTCATAATCAATTTCCTTGCCTGTGGATTCTAACTGCAATTCAACAAGCATAATTCGAGCTTTCGAATCTTTCAGTGATGCTGCGTTATACACATACCTATATGCCAGCTCAGGATCTTTTTGCACATATTTTCCATCGTGGTACAACTGACCCAACTTATATAACGCTGCCGGCATTGCTTTTTCAGCAGCAAGTTTTAACGCTCGTACTCCAACAGCAGGATCTCCATTTACACAAGTGTTAGTAAAATTCATATCAGCCCAAAGATAAAGATATGATGGATAATGAAGAACCATAGCTCGATCTTCAATATCCTTGGTAAACTGGCACTCGTCAAGCAGTACACGTTCTAGATGCTTATTATCAGAAATCAGCATATTTAACTCATTTTGTGAATATAACTGTATTAATTCTGGCTCATCATCTGCCTGAAGATCTTGAACTAAAGCCGCATATGAACTACCGAACATTAAATTAAGAGAAACAAAAAACGTCAATAAACTGTGATATTTCATTGGTAAATCCTCAATTTAAGAACAAACATTCCGGCAACATAAATCTTTTGATATTCAAGCAAAATATATACCAAAAAAGTCCCAGTTTTAAAACTAAAGCTGGGACTTTTTAACAAATCTAACATAAAAACAGATTATTCAGATTCAGGTTTCTTTCCGCCGTTTTCTCTGAATGCTCTTATTCGATCTATTTCTGTAAGATTCTTCTTCCTCAGTCTGATTGACTTAGGTGTAACTTCTACCAGTTCATCATCATCTATAAATTCCAAAGACTGTTCAAGTGACAAGATTACAGGTGGAACTAAAACGATAGCCTCATCAGTTCCAGATGCGCGAACATTAGTCAACTTTTTACCTTTAAGACAATTAACAGTAAGATCGTTAGTTCTGTTGTGAACACCGATAATCTGACCTTCGTAAACCTCGGCGGCATGCCCAATAAACAGATATCCTCGATCCTGTAAATACCATAATGCATAACCCAGGGCCTTACCAGTAGCATTTGATATCATAACACCATTCTTTCTTAATCCAATATCACCACCACGGTACTCTCCGTAAGAATCAAACGTGTGATACATTAATCCTGTACCTGAAGTCATTGTCATAAATTCATTTTGGAATCCGATCAGACCACGAGAAGGTATTTTATAATCAATTCTTACCCTTCCTTTTCCATCAGGAACCATGTCAACCAAATCAGCCTTTCTTTCACCCAAAGCCTGCATAACAGCACCTTGGTTGTTTTCCTCCACATCAACAGTAAGATTTTCAATAGGTTCCATTTTCTTACCATCAATTTCTTTAATGATTACTTCCGGACGCGAAACTGCTAATTCAAAACCCTCACGACGCATATTTTCAATCAGAACAGAGAGATGAAGTTCACCTCTTCCAGATACCTTAAATTTATCAGTATCGTCTGTCATCTCTACTCGCAATGCAACATTGTGTTTCAATTCTTCTTGTAAGCGTTCAAGGATATTTCTTGAAGTAACAAACTTACCTTCCTTTCCTGCAAAAGGAGATGTATTAACTTGGAAAGTCATTGAAACAGTAGGTTCATCCACCGATAAAGGAGGCAAAGCTTCAACATTTGAATTATCACAAACAGTATCGGATATTTTCAATTCGCCTAATCCAGTAATCGCAACAATATCACCAGCATTGGCTTCACCAACTTCGCTTCTCTGCAAACCCAAATAACCGAGGATCTGTCCAATTCTTCCTGTACGTTTGCTACCATCGGCACCAACTATCGTTACCGGCTGATTGGTTTTTACTGTACCTCTCTTGATTCTTCCTACGCCGATTATTCCAACATAAGATGAATAATCTAACTGAGAAATCTGCATTTGGAAAGCACCTTCCGGATCCGCCTTAGGAGGTTCCACATAATCAACAATTGCTTGGAACAAAGCAGACATATCAGTACCAGGTTTTGATAAATCAAGTGTAGCTGTTCCGTTTAATGCAGAAGCATAAACAATAGGGAAATCCAATTGCTCGTCAGTTGCCCCTAAATTATCAAAAAGATCAAACACCTGATCAATAACCCAATCAGGCCTTGCACCTGGTCTATCAATCTTGTTAATCACAACAATCGGTCTTAACCCTGCCGCAAAAGCCTTTTGAGTAACAAATCTTGTCTGAGGCATAGGACCGTCAACTGCATCAACCAAAAGAAGTACGCAATCAACCATAGACATAACACGTTCTACTTCTCCTCCGAAGTCAGCGTGACCTGGGGTATCAACAATGTTAATACGATAGTCATTCCAACGAATAGCTGTATTTTTGGCGAGAATTGTAATGCCACGTTCTCGTTCTAGATCGTTGGAATCCATAACTCGTTCCTGACCAATTTCATTACGATCTAGTGTACCTGACTGCTTTAACAGTTTATCGACCAAAGTAGTCTTGCCATGGTCTACGTGAGCTATAATTGCAATGTTTCTTAATTTGCTTAAATCTGCCATTTGTCTATTGCCTTTAAATTAGTATAAAATTTTGCCTATTTTACTATTTAATTTGTGATCTGCATAGCATCGTTAAAAAAAATAATACCTATAAACACATTTATTTCAGGTCAAATTTCATTTTTTTCACTCATGTAAGCTTTTACATTTTGAAAGTGACATAAAAACATCAAATTGTATTATTCTCAAAACAAATTTTTAGCTATTTTGTCTCCTAAACAATTGCTATTTATATAAAAAATATAATAAATAGGTTAAAATACGTATAGGTTAGATCTTTTACTCCAAGATGGAGTTTTCATATTCATAAAAATTATCAAGTTTAAATCCAAATGAGGATAACTTTAAATGTCAAACACTATTGATAGCATATTAGAGACAATCAAAAATGAAAATGTAAAATACGTCGATCTTCGATTTACAGATACCAAAGGAAAGGAACAGCATATTTCTATTCCGGCAAGTCTTGTTGATGAGGATTTCTTCGAAGACGGAAAGATGTTTGATGGTTCATCCATCGCAGGATGGAAAGGTATCAGCAAATCCGACATGGTTCTGATGCCGGATATATCAACATGGCAGTTGGATCCATTCTTTGAATACAAAACCTATTTCATAAGATGTGATGTTTTAGAACCTAAAACTCTTCTTGGATATGAAAGAGATCCAAGATCCGTAGCAAAGAAAGCGGAAAAATACCTTAAATCCACAGGCATTGCTGATTCTGTTATTTTCGGGCCAGAACCTGAATTTTTCATTTTCGACGATGTTCGCTATCAAAATGAGATGAACGGTTGTTTTTATAAGGTTGACTCAGAAGATGCTGCATGGAATACCGGAAAAAGCTATGACGATTATGATGTAAGAAATCTAGGGCACAGACACAGTGTGAAAGGAGGATACTTCCCAGTACCACCTGTAGATGTTTTCCAAGATATTCGTTCAGAAATATGTGAAAGATTGACAGAACTTGGTTTTTGTGTGGAAGCTCATCATCATGAAGTTGCTACCGGCGGACAGAATGAAATTGCTGTGCGATTCAATACTTTAACTAAAAAGGCTGACGAACTGCAGCTCTTAAAGTACGTAATAATGAATGTATGTCACCAAAACGGAAAAACAGCCACATTTATGCCTAAACCAGTATTTGGTGATAACGGCTCAGGTATGCATTGCAACCAGTCATTAAGTTTGAATGGAAAAAACATCTTTGCCGGAGACGTATACGGAGGATTATCCCAGACAGCTCTGTATTATATAGGAGGTATTATCAAGCATGCCAAATCACTTAATGCATTTACCAACCCGTCAACAAATTCATACAAGAGACTAGTTCCTGGATTTGAAGCTCCTGTTATGCTTGCCTATTCAGCATCCAACCGCTCTGCTTCAATCAGAATTCCAGCAGTATCAAATCCAAAGGCCACCAGAGTTGAAGTAAGATTCCCAGACTGTATGGCAAACCCATACTTGGCATTCTCAGCTATGCTAATGGCGGGATTGGACGGAATTCAAAACAAAATTGATCCAGGTGAAGCAATGGACAAAAACCTATATGATCTTCCACCTGAGGAAGCATCTCAAATTCCACAAGTATGTGGCTCTTTGGAAGAAGCTTTAAATAGCTTGCAAGCGGATCATGAGTATCTTCTTAAGGGAAATGTATTTACTAAGGATTTAATTGATGCTTATATTGCATTGAAGAAACAGGATGTTGATCGTATTCGAATGGCTCCTCATCCGCTCGAATTTGAATTGTACTATTCTCTTTAACTAGTTATCTAGCTTATTTGGCATTTGCCACAATAATGGTCTTGTCCTACACAGAGGAAAAACTGAATAATCATTTAGTTTTTCCTCGTTTTTAGTATTCAATCACAAAAATAGATTTGGTTTATACTGATTCTACATCTATAATTATCTGAGTAAGGGTGCATTAAGTAGCCGGGTAATTTTGTATTAATTTAAAACTGCAAACAGAACAAAGGCCCACTGTAATCTCAATCATGGACATACTTGTAAAGCACGTTTTGAGCCTGTCATAAGAGATTAACTACAACACCACATTATAAGTTCGTTTATAGAGAAAGTATAATTATCTGCACATGCAGTTCCTAATTGCAAATCTGGTAATCATGCTAAAACAATCTTAAAGACTAAGTAACGGTGTTGAGAACATGTGAGCCTCCTATTTTAAGGTAACAGTGCTTTGTAACCGGGAAGGCATAACATTGTTTGGATTGGCATTGCACTAATTGATACAGGTTCGGACCCCGCAATGTGGTGTTTATAATATCCATGCGTGGGAATAGTTTATGTGAATTTAGAAAGGGAGGTAGCGGCGACTTCTCTCGAACTTACGAAGAGTTTCCTCGCCCCACACATTATGAAAAAATCTCTTATATTAGCAATTATGTCTTTTTTCGCTATCGGTGGCTATGCCAATGCAGAAATTCATACATGGGTTGACAAGGAAGGGACCGTACATTTC
>Ga0326514_10000032_pt1 | contig 78688 bp, 100 predicted proteins | sample 3_2548_0518_D_FD_203653 | JGI IMG/M metagenome (GOLD analysis project Ga0326514, IMG submission 203653) | Bovine rumen microbial communities from UC Davis, California, United States - 3_2548_0518 | ecosystem: Host-associated > Mammals > Digestive system > Stomach > Rumen | place: USA... | reverse complement strand
CTCATCCGTGGAGAAAAATCCCCACGAAAACGCCAGATTATAGGGCCGGAAGGGGCATGTGGTCAGAATCTGACACATTTCTGCAGTGAATGCAGCGGAAAGGAGACCGGCATGTCTGGACAAAGGCAACCGATCGCGCTGGTCGTTGCGAAGGGAAAGAAACACCTGACGAAGGCCGAGATCGAAGAGCGCCAGCGGACAGAAGTCAGGGCGCCTGCAGACAAAGTCACGGCGCCGGCATACCTGACGCCGTCGCAGAAAAAGGCCTTCCGGAAGACGGTGAAGGAGCTGCGGGCGATTGACCTGATCTCCAACCTGGACGTCGACGCGTTAGCGCGCCTGGTGATCGCGCAGGAGAAATACAGAGAGATCACGGAGCAGATCGCACAGCTGCCGCTGATGATCGAGATCGAAGTCGAGACCAAGGACAAGGACGAAGCGGGGAACCCGATCATGAAGACGGTGCAGGGCGTGAACAGCCAGGTCGAGCGTCTGGCGATCATGCAGGACAGGTACTTCAGACAGTGCAGGCAAGGCGCGGCGGACTTCGGCCTGACAGTATCATCCAGGTGCAGACTGATCGTCCCGAAGGCGAAGGAAGCACCGAAGCAGAACAAGTTCGACAAATTCGCATAAGGCAGGGAAGGCGGGGCATCCATGGACAGGACAACACAGTACGCCCTGGACGTCCTTGCGGGAAAGATAAACGCCGGGGAGCTGGTAAAGCTGGCGTGCCAGCGGCATATAGACGACATGGCAGCGGCAGAGGCCGCGCCGTATCAGTTTTATTTTGACGTAGCACAGGCGGAACGGATCATCGACTTCGCGGAAACGCTGACGATCGCAGAGGGCGAAGAGCAGACGCAGGTCGAGGCGTACCCGTTTCAGTGCTTCATCCTGGGATCGCTGAACGGATGGCGCAAGAAGGCCACAGGCGCCAGAAGGTTCAGGACATCATACATCCAGCTGGGAAGGCAGAACGGCAAGTCCTTCCTGAACGGCATCCTGGCGGCCTATTACGGCAATTTTGAGAAATACAAATACGGCCAGATCTACTGCACGGCCACAAAGAAGGACCAGGCGCTGATTGTTTTCAACGAGATCGTGAAGTTCATCCGGTCCGATCCGGATCTGGAAGAGTGCTTCGACATCCACGAGTACAACTCCACGATCGACTGCTGCAGGACATACAGCAAGATCAGGGCACTGTCCGGCGATACGAAATCAATCGACGGCTTCCGGCCATACCTGGGAATCGTGGACGAATACCACGCCCACAAAGACGACCAGATGTACAAGCTGCTGGAAGGCGGCATCAAGAAGATGAAGTCGGCGCTGATCAGCGTGATCACGACTGCAGGCTTCGACCTGAAATCCCCGTGCTACGCGCTTTATGAATACTGCGTGAAGCTGATGAAGGGGATCGCCCACAACGATTCGCAGTTCGTCTATATCGCACAGATGGACGAAGGCGACGACATGTGGACGCCGAAAAACTGGATCAAGGCGAACCCGATCCTGGAATATGACGACGAAGCCCTGGAAAACATGGTCCCGATCGCAGAGACCGCGAAGGAAATGGGCGGGTCGTCCCTGCGCGACTTCATCGTCAAGCAGCTGAACATGTGGATCCAGTGGACGAACGATGTCTACATCCGGGACATGGAGCTGTGGAAAGCGGGAAAAACAGCGAAGACGCTGGAAAGCCTGCGGGGCCAGAAGTGTTATGTCGGTCTGGACCTGTCTTCCGGCGGCGACCTGACGTCGATCGCGTTCGTGTTCCCGTCGGTGCGGGAAGGCGTGCGGAAATATTACATTCATGCCCACAGTTTCATCCCGAAGCGCCGGGTCGAGGAGCACATAAAAACAGACCGCGTGCCGTACGACATCTGGATCCGACAGGGACTGATCACAGTCACGGAGACCATGGGCGGCGTAAAAACGGATTACAAGTATATCCTGGCATACCTGCAGACGGTCGCGAAAGCGCTGGATCTGGACGTGCAGTTCGTCTGCTACGACCCGCACAACGCCAGCGCCTTCCTGTCAGATCTGGACGCCCTGGGATACGACAGCGTGGCCATCACGCAGTCGGCCAAAGCGCTGAACGACGCGACGGTAGACTTCCGTCTGGAAGTCGAATCCGGGAACGTCGAGCATGACGGGAATGAAATGCTTGCCTGGTCGATAGCCAACGCGAAGACGGTGTCGAACAGTTTCGGCGAGATCAAGATCGACAAGGAATACCAGACGGAGCGGATCGACCCAATCGACGCCATCATCGACGCATGGACGATGGCCATGAAGGGAGAAGTGAAACCGGATGTGAATGAATCCGTGGAAATGTGGCTGCAGATGTATGAGAAAAGCAGAGCGAAGAAAGCAGAAAGGAGGTGATGAAAGTTGAAATGGTGGCAGAGGGTCACGAACTGGTTCCGGAAGACATTCCTGAACCAGACGATTGAAGAATCGCCGGACATGAAGGAGGAATCCTTTCTGGAGTGGCTGGGGATCAAGAGAAAAAACAAAAACGGCGTACTGTCAGAAGTTACTTACTTCACCTGCCTGAAGATGATGTCCGAGACGGTGGCGAAGCTGCCGTGGAAATACTACCAGCGCACGCCGGACGGGATCGACGAACCGCCGCTGAACGATGTCGGCAGGCTCCTGAAGTACAGGCCCAACCCATTCATGACGCCGACAGCCTTCTGGAATGCGGTCGAGATGAACAGGAACCACTTCGGGAACGCCTACGTGTACGTCAGATCTAAGTTCAGCAGGAAGCGCTACGGCGGCGAATACAAAGTGCTGGATCTGTGGGTCATGCCGTCGAACTGCGTGCAGATCGTCGTCGACGACGCCGGATACTTCGGCGGGGCCGGGAAGATCTGGTACGTGTACAGCGACAAATACAGCGGCCAGCAGTATGTATTCGGGACTGATGAAGTCCTGCATTTCAAGACGTCGCACAGCCTTGACGGGATCACAGGCCTGCCCGTGCAGGAGATCCTTCGCCAGACGGTCGACGGGGCCGCGGCATCGCAGGACTTCCTGAACAACCTGTATGCCAACGGCCTGACCGCGAAGGCGACACTGGAGTACACCGGCGACCTGAACGAGGACGCAAAGCGGAAACTGATCCAGGCCTTCGAGACATACGGAGCCGGCACGAAGAACACCGGCCGGATCCTGCCGATCCCGCAGGGGATGAAGCTGACACCGCTGGATATCAAACTGTCGGACAGCCAGTTCATCGAGCTGAAAAAATATTCAGCACTGCAGATCGCGGCCGCGTTCGGCATTAAGCCGAACCAGATCAACGACTACGAAAAGAGCAGCTATGCAAACAGCGAAATGCAGCAGCTGTCCTTCTACGTGGACACGATGCTGTTCGTCCTGAAGCAGTACGAAGAAGAGGTCAACTGGAAACTGCTGACGGACACGGAACGCTATGACGAAGGCAAGTATTACAAGCTGAACGAAAAGGCGATTCTGCGGACAGATTCGAAGACGCAGATGGAGATCATGGCGCAGGCGATCCAGAACGGCATCGAAAAGCCGAACGAGTGCAGGCGGAAACTTGACCTCAAAGATTCAGAGGGCGGCGACCAGCTGATCGTAAACGGAAGCTTCCTGCCGCTGAAAGACGTCGGCATACAGTACGCGCAGAATCAGCCGCAGCAGGCAGCACAGCCGCAGAGAACGCGCTCTGCGGACAATGCAGGGCCGGAAGACGTGCACGCGCCAGCACCGGGCACGCCGGCCGGAACCGATCCGGAGGATACAGCCGAAACGGATCCGGAAGAAGCGCAGGAAGGAGGGAACGACGATGGTGAACAAGTACCGGTTCACGCGGAAGAATCCGAAGACTAAGAAGGTCGAGAACGCGGGTTACATGGAGATCAAGAACGCAGCATCCGGCCCGGAGCTGTACATCTACGGCGATATCGTGTCGTCCTCATGGGACGCATGGAGCGTCGAGGACGTCTGCCCGCAGGACATCGCGGACTTCATGAACCAGATCGATCAGAACGCGGACCTGACCGTCTACATCAATTCAGGCGGCGGCGACGTGTTCGCCGGGATCGCGATCCACAGCATCCTGTCCCGCCATACGGGGCACATCAAGGGCGTCGTCGACGGGCTGGCGGCATCCATCGCGTCGGTAATCCTGATGGCCTGCGACGAGATCGTGATGTCTACGGGCGCGCAGATCATGATCCACAAGCCGTCAGTATTCGCCTACGGAAACGCGGACGACCTGACAGCGCTGATCACTGAACTGGACAAGTGTCAGCAGAGCATCACAGACATCTACATGCAGCGCGTCAAGGAAGGCGTGTCAGAATCTGACATCGCCGAAAAGATCAATGCAGAGACATGGATGTCTGCAGAGGAGGCGCAGGAGGTCTTCGACATCGAGATCGACGACCGGCCGGCCATGGCCGCGTGCGTCAGCTGGATGATGAACAGCTGGAAGAACGCGCCGAAGAGCATCCGTACAGAGCGCCCGGAAGATGTCGAGGCCAGGGAAGCACAGGAGGAAGCCGACCTGATCGCAGAAATGGAACTGATGGGAATCTAAAAAACCAAAAAAGGAGGATCTTAAACAATGAGCAAAGAGGCAAGAGCACTGCTGAAAAGGATCAACGACATGAAGAACGCGATCCGTGGTCTGCAGGGGCAGGGCAAGACGCAGGAGATGAAAGACAAGATGGACCAGCTGCGTGAAATGCAGTCCGAATTCGACATCCTGATGGAGATGGAGGACGAAGACGCCGCCGGCATCAAGGACGAAGTGACAGCCGGAAGCGCGAAGCCTGTAGACAGCGCGAAGACCGGCGCAGACAAAAAGCCCACAAAGCAGGCAATCGCCCGCGCGTTCGTCAACCGCATCGTGTGCGGCCTTCGCCGCCGTGAACTGCCCGAAGAGGACCAGGCCATCATGGACATGATGACCGAAGCGGATCCCAACGAGGACGGCGAATCCGACGGCGGCTTCACCGTACCGCAGGACATCCAGACAGACATCCGGGAACTGCGCCGCGCAGAAAACGATCTGGAGATGTACGTCAACGTCGAGAACGTCACCACGCTGTCCGGTTCCCGCGTGATCGAGATCGACGCCGACAGCACACCCTGGCCCGACGTGGACGAAGGTGAAGCGTTCACCGAACAGGAGACACCGAAGTTCAAACAGATCAAGTATAAGGTCGCAAAGAAGGGCGGCATCCTGAAGACCACCCGCGAACTGCTTCAGGACACCGCGGCGAACATCCTGGCATACCTGAACAAGTGGATCGCCCGCAAGTCCAGGGCGACCAGGAATGCCGCAATCCTGAACAAGCTGAACGAGATCACCGCAGGAAAGGCCGTAGCGATCAGCGATGTGGACGACCTGAAGGACGTCTTCAATGTGCAGCTTGACGCGGCGATCGCACCGACTTCCATCATCCTGACCAACCAGGACGGCTTCAACTACCTGGACAAGCTCAAGGATGAAAAGAAGGATTACATCATCCAGCCCGATGTCACTGACAAGACAAAGCGCCTTCTGTTCGGCGTCTATCCCGTCCATGTTGTCAGCAACAAGACACTGGCATCCGTCAAGTCCGGATCCACTTCAAAGTATCCGCTGTTCATGGGCGACCTGAAGGAAGCGATCACCCTGTTCGACCGCGAGAAGATCACCGTGGAGCTGTCCACGGAAGCGGGCGACCTGTGGGCGAAAGACCTGACCGGAATCAAGGTCCGCGACCGCTTCGATGTTCAGTCGGTCGATGACAAGGCCGTGATCAAGGGCGAGATCACCGAGAACATCGGCGGCTGATCCACAGATCCGGAAACTGATCAGAAAGAAAGGGGCGGTTCAAGATGGACCTGACACTGAAAGAAGTGAAGCAGTACATCCGCGTCGATTACACAGACGACGATGAACTGATCGAACTGATGATGAAGGCAACGCTGGACGAAATGCAGGAGCTGATCCCGACATTCGACCCGGAGCACATCACGAGCCGCCAGAAGATCCTGATCTTCGCATACATCAAAGAAATGTATGACGGCAGAGGGAACACGACGGCACAGCCGGACAAAATCCGCTATGCCGTCCGGTCCCTGCTGCTGAAGGAAATGTTGAGGTGATGGGATGGCGTCGTTTGCACGGATCGAGATCTATAAAAAGCATTACAGCATCGTAGCCGGCCGCAGAAAGGACGGTGAACCGGAACTGCATCACAGGACGTGGGCGAAGATCAGCAGCCTGTATGGCAGGGAACTGTATGGCGCCCTGGACGTGCGCCTGGAAAATACAGCCGTCTTTGAAGTCAGATACTGCAAAGCGATCAAGGAGCTGCGCCAGCACCTGAAGGATTTTTATATCGTCTATGAGGGCGAAATCTATGACGTGTACGCGACAGACTTCTACAGAAACGAGATGCAGTTCATCCAGCTGAAAGCGAACAGAAGGGACTGACGCGGTGAAGATCAAATTCGAAATGCAGGAATTTGACCGCGTGCGGCTGCAGGTGGAAGCACTGTCGTCGGACGCGGAAATGAATGCGCTGAACAAACGGATCTATCAGCGAAGCGCAGACGTTACGGAACCGAGGATGAAGTCGCACATGCCGCGGTCAGCGGACAATTCGAAATCAGGCCGGAACGGCTACAGGCCGCCGGGGCATGCCGCCGACAACATCCCGAAGAAGGCGACGTCCAGGAAGGGCGAAGTCGGCTGGAAGCTGAACGGCGACGCCGAAAACTGGTTTTACATGAAGTTTGTGGAGTGGGGCACATCCAAGATGCCCGCCCGCGACTTCCTGGAAAACACCATGCAGGAATCCGAACCGGATTACATCAGGATCGCGGACGAAGAGTTCCAGCGGGCACTGAATGAGAAACTGGGAGGGTAAGACCATGGACGTGATCAAAGCGGCAGCGGCCGCCCTGAAGCCGATCGAGGACGAAGGGATCATCGTACAGCAGGGATGGTATGACGCCGCCCTGAAACAGCTGCACATCACCCTGTGGAAGCTGAGAGACTACGCCGCCGCGCATTCTGACGATGACTGCGACGTAGAAGCCGCGACCATACAGGTCAACATCTGGTCGACAGCCGACCAGCAGGATCTTGTGAAGCGGGTGAAGAAACTGATGAAGGCGGCCGGCTTTTTGTACACAGAAGGCAACGACACGGCAGAACCGGACACGGGCGTCTTCATGAATGCGATGCGCTTCTTCTACCAGGAGGAAGCCGAAGAAGAAACGGAGGAATGAAAGAATGGCAGACACACAGACCATCGTCAGAAGCAGAACAAAGTCCTTCCGTGACATCCATGTCGCGAAAGTGACCAAGAACACAGAGACCGAGTACGCGACAGACACCCCGACCAAGCTGGCGCGCGCGATCACCGGAAAGATTTCCGACAAGTTCGAATCCGAAAAGATTTATTCGGACGACAGCGTCGAAGACACCAATATGCAATACACCGGCACGGAAGTAGAACTGGAGGTCAACAGCCTGGCCCCGCAGGACAAGAACCGCATCTTCGGGCATCTGTACAAAAACGGCTATCTGGTAAAGAACAAGGGCGACATCGCGCCCGAAGTCGCCCTGGGATGGCGCGCCAAAAAGCTGAACGGCAAGTATGAGTTCTGTTGGTTGTATGCCGGCCACTTCGACCAGGGGTTTGAAGACAACTATGAAACCGAGGGCGCAAAAACAAATACACAGACCGCAACCCTGAAGGGCAACTTCTACGAGCGCCAGTCCGACGGCAACTACAAGGTGGAGGTCGACGAATCGAACCTTGTGGTAGCTGACACAGCTGCGGCCGCAGCGATCAGGAACTGGTTTGCCAGCGTACAGGAGCCGCCCGCGGAGACAGCGGGCTGACGACGCCGGGAGTAAAGACAGGTAACAGGAGGGACGAAAATGGCAGCTAACACACCCAAGAAAAGGACAATCATCATCAACGGCACGGAATACACCATGCCGCAGAAAATGACGACCCTGGCATATATGCATTACATCAAACTGCGCGACGAGATCATGCAGACAGAGGAAAGCCGCAGGCTTTACACATACGACCAGTTCATCGAGATGATGGACGTGATCGTGGAGCTGTACGGGACGCAGTTCACCAGAGAAGACCTGATCAGCGGCATGCAGCCGGAAGACATCATCATGGAATTCGCCATGATGGACGTCAGCGTCGCGCAGAAGGTTGACGTGAAAGTGGAGAAGTTCAAAGAAAATTTTACAGATGGCGAATAATGCCGGAATTAGAACTGCCGTGCGGACAGACCTGCACGGCAGTGTCTGTAAAGATGTACCGGAAATATACGGAGATCATGGAGCGCAACGAAGACGGGACGATCGAGGACGCCGTCGACGCAAACATGCGGATCCTGTCGCAGGTCTTCGACATGCCGATGGGCCGGATCCGGGAGATGGACGCGGAAGATGTCCTGACAGCCGCGAAAGAGATCCATTTCCTGATGCAGGACGTGATCACGCAGAAGTTTCTGGACCTGAACCCGGAGCGCCCGGAGCTGGTAGAGAAGGAGAAGTCAGCCTTCGACGAATACGACGAAGAGAACGGATACAACGACGACGATCAGGAAGAAAGGAACTTCTGGCGGGTGTGCCGGGAGAACGTCGACAGGGTCGTCAAGCTGTGCATCAGGCTGATGAAATCATCATATCAGGAGTGCATGGAATCCGACATTATGAGCCTGCTTGATTATGTGGCTTTTGAGATCAAGACACTGAAGGAAAACTAAGGGAAGGAGCGGAACAGCATGGCAGATGTAAAGATTAATATACAGGCCGAAACACAGCAGTTTCAGGCGGCTATGCGCCAGTGTTCCGCAGAAATGAAGCAGCTGTCGTCTGAATACAGCCTTGCGGCTGCGCAGGCGAAGCTGAACGGGTCCGCGCACGACATTCTGCGGGCGAAGGTCACAGAGCTGACGGGAAAGGTATCCCTGCAGAAGGACATCGTCCAGAAGAATGAAACGCAGCACCAGAAGCTGAAGCAGGCCCTGGAACAGCAGAAGACGACACATGACCAGCTGAAGACCAAGGTCGAAGCAGCCAAAAAGGCATATGAAGAAAGCGCGAAGGCAACCGGCGAAGATTCTGAACAGACCAAGAAGCTGAAAGCGGAATATGAAAAGCTGAAGTCGGAGCTGGGAAACACCGAACGCAGCATCCAGAAGACCGAGACAGCGATCACGAAACAGGAAGCCGCCGTCACAAACTCAAAGGCGAAGCTGGCGGAACTGGAAGTCCAGCTCCGCAACATGAACGCAGAGATGGCCCGCGCGCCATTCGATGCCTACGCAGAGAAGGCGGGCAAGATCGGCGGGACGATCACAAAGGTCGGCGAAGCGATCATGCCAGCATCCATGGCGACGGTCGGGCTGGGCGCGGCCGCCGTGAAGACAGCGGCCAACTTCGACACATCCATGTCGCAGGTCCAGGCGACTATGGGCCTGACATCAGAATCGACCTCTAAGCTGAACGGCGAGACGGTCAACACCATGGACGCGCTGTCGAAGCTGGCGCGAACCATGGGAAAGGACACGAAGTATTCCGCCAGCGAGGCGGCGGACGCGATCAACATCCTGGCCATGGCCGGCATGGACACGGAAGACATTTATTCCGCGCTTCCTGCGACGCTGAACCTGGCCGCCGCGGGAAACATGGGGATCGCGCAGGCTGCAGACTATGCGACGGGCATCATGTCCGGCTTCGGCATGAAGACGCAGGACGCTTCGAGGGTGGCAGACGTTCTGGCCGTCACAGCTTCAAACGCCAAGGGTTCCGTCGACCAGTTCGGCGCAGGTCTTGCGCAGGCTGCCGGCCAGGCATCCATAACAGGGCAGTCGTTCGAAGATACAGCAACGGCCCTGGGGATCCTGGGAAATCATAACGTCGCCGCGGCAGAGGGCGGCAACATGCTGCAGCGCGTCCTGAAAAATCTGTATCAGCCGACATCGGCAGCAAAGACAGCGCTGGATCAGCTGGGCGTATCCGCCTACGATTCGCAGGGCAAGGCAAGGCCGCTCCAGGACGTCCTGCAGGATCTGCACGGAAAACTGGGCGACCTGTCTGAAGAAGATTACAACTCCGTCATGGGCAAGATCTTCGACACGGCATCCCTGCGCGGCGCGCAGTACCTGATCAATGATTCTGGAGAGGCATTCGACAACCTTCGCGCGAAGATCGGCGGCGCGTCGGGCGCGGCTGAAAGGATGGCAGAGGTCCAGCAGGACAACCTGCAGGGTCAGCTGACCATTCTGAAATCACAGCTGGAAGAACTTGCGATCAGCTTCGGCGAACTGCTGATGCCGCGGATCCGGGACATCGTCGGAAAGATCCAGGACTTTGTCGACAAGCTGAACAACATGGACGAAGGGACGAAGCAGAACATCATCAGCATCGGCCTGTTCGTGGCGGCTGCCGGCCCGCTCCTGGTCGCCCTGGGAAAGACAATCAGCTTCAGCGGACAGGTATCGAAGGCGATCGGAAACGTGGTCGAATGGTACGTCAAGGCCGGCGGGGCTTCCGGCATCCTGACATCCGCACAGACGGCGCTAAGCTCCGCCTTCACGGTCATGACCGGACCGGTCGGGATAGCGGTCGCCGCCATCGCCGGGCTGGTGGCCGTGATCATCACACTGTGGAGAAATAACGAGGACTTCCGGAACGCGGTGATCCAGATCTGGACACAGATAAAGACATCCTTCCAGGAGTTCGTCGCCGGCATATCCGAAAGGCTGGCGGCCATGGGGATCACATTCCAGTCCGTGACGCAGGCCATCAGCACGATATGGAACGGATTCTGTAACCTGCTGGCGCCGGTGATTGAAGGCGCATTTGCAAATGTGGCGACGGTACTGCAGACAGTTTTCGGCGTGATCACAGGCCTGCTGGATGTATTCATCGGCCTGTTTAACGGCAACTGGTCGCAGGCCTGGACAGGCGTGCAGGAAATATTCGGGGCCTACTGGAACGGCATAAGCGGGATATTCAGCAATATCCTGACGGCCATGCAGGGCGTCGCAGACGTCTTCCTGGGCTGGTTCGGGACAAGCTGGACAGCAGTGTGGACGACCGCGCAGACGTTCTTCGAAGGTATCTGGAACGGCATCAGTACGTTCTTCACGGAGATCTGGACGGCGATCAGCACGACCGTGACGACCTTCTGCACGGCGGTCAGCACAACAGTCAGCGAGATCTTCAACGCCGTGAAAGGCACCGTGTCGACGGTCTGGGAGACAATCAAAAACGTAGTTCAGGTCGCGATCATGTTCATCGTGGAAGTCATCAGGGCGGCCTTCCAGCTGATCACGGTCCCCTTCCGCTTCATATGGGAGAACTGCAAGGACACGATCACGGCGGTCTGGGAGACGATCAAGACGACCGTGCAGACTGCCGTCAACGCCCTGAAAGACAACATCATCACCCCGGTCATGAACGCCATCAAGGCCGTGATCGAAACCGTGTGGAACGCCATCAAGACCGCCATCACGACGGCGATGAATGCGGTCAAGTCTGTGGTGTCCACGGCATGGAACGCCATCAAGACGGCGACGTCGACCATCTGGAACGCCATCAAGTCGGCTGTCACGACGGCAGTGAACGCCATCAAGACGGCGGTGTCCACGGCATGGAACGCCATCAAGACGGCGACGTCGACCATCTGGAACGCCATCAAGTCGGCTGTCACGACGGCAGTGAACGCCATCAAGACGGCGGTGGCGCCGATCTTCAACGCCATCAAGACGACGATATCAAACACATGGAACAGCGCAAAGAGCGCGACGTCTTCCGCGTGGAATGCCATTAAGTCTGCAGTAAGGTCGGCAATCAATGCAGTTAAATCGACAGTGACGTCAGTGATGAATGCCATCAAGTCGGCAATGTCTTCCGCATGGAACGCCATGAAGTCGAAGACGTCATCCGGATGGAACGCCATCAAGACAGCCATCACGACGCCGATCAATGCTGCAAAGAATGCAGTGTCCAATGCGATCAGCGCCATGCGGTCGAAGTTTAACTTCCATTGGTCCCTGCCGCACCTGAAGCTGCCGCACCCTCACGTGTCCGGCCATTTCAGCCTGAACCCGCCGTCGGTCCCGCATTTCTCCATCAGTTGGTATAAAAACGGCGGTATCATGACGCAGCCGACAGCATTCGGAGCGATCGGAAACAGGATCCTGGCAGGAGGCGAAGCAGGCGCGGAAGCGATCCTGCCGCTGAAACAGTTCTATGACCGCCTGGGCGACATGCTGGACAAGAAACTGGACGCGCTGACAGGCGGCACTGTCGTGTATGTATACGTCACCATGGACGGCGACGTAGTAGCCGAAAGAGTATACACACGAGTAGAAAACGAGTTCGTAAACAGGATCCAGCGCAAGAGGTAAGGAGGTTTTGACATGATCGTGAACGGCGTGGATGTCAGGGAATACGGGGCGAAGCTCCTGACGGTGGAGGAACAGCCGCCAAAGATCAACGTCCAGAAGGAGATGATCCCGCGCGCGCTGCTGCCGACAGAGTACCAGACCGACATCCCGCTGGGGACCCTGAAGCTGACGATCTACTTCCGGGCAAAGAACAGGGCGGAACTTCAGCGCACCGTGTCGCGGTTCATGCTGCAGTTCCGCCAGTCTGCAGTGCTGGAAGAAATCAAAGGATACAAAGGGAAATACAAGGCATACCTGACAGACAGCGCGCTGAATAAGACGCTGAACCTGTCAAAGAAGGTCCTGGAGCTGTCAATAGACGGATATTTTTTCGACGACGACCTGACGATAGAATTCGATGGACAGGCATCCGGGAAGATCTACATGGAAAGCAGCAGGGGCACACCCTGCACCATGGAGATCACGGCCGCCCGGGAGCTGACGGGATACACCCTGAGTCTGAACGGCGAGGCCTACACAGTGGACGCCATGGCAGAGGGCGAGACGATCACGATCGACGGACGCCAGGGGAAAGTGACGGCCGCGGGACAGAACGCATTCGACAGGGTCAGCTTCTGGCAGTTCCCACGGCTGGCGGCAGGAGAAAACGTCCTGACATTTTCAGATCCGTCCGCAAAGGTAAAGATCACATACACACCGATGTGGTTATAAGGAGGGCGCCAGATGATCCAGGTATATGACGCGACACACAAGAGGATCGCGACAATCGAGCCGGACAGCCCAAAGATTGAAAAAACTCTATCTTCCGGGGACAAAGAACTGTCCTTCAGCTATCCGAAGACCGGGACCAATATCGAGGCACTGATCGCGGAAAACTACATCCGCACGACAGAAGACGAATATGTCCTGAAGGAGATCGAGACAGGAGAAAAGAAAAACAACTATGTCGCAAAGCTGAACATCGAGGAGTTGGAGGCGGCAGAATTCGCCTATGGATTCGAATCGAGGACGCAGACGGCGCGCGCCTGTCTGGAATTCGCATTCGAAGGGACCGGCTGGACGGTCGGCACCTGCACGATCACGAAGCGCCGCACCATAGACATCGAGGACACGTGCACGGCGTGGGACGTCCTGCAGGATGTCCTGAAGACATACATGTGCGAATGCAGGATCGACAGCATCGGCAAGGCCGTGCACCTGTATGAACGGATCGGGGTCGACCGCGGCGCCTACTTCATGGAGGGCCTGAACCTGCGCCGGCTGTCCGTGAAGTCAAACACATATGATTTTTACACGCGGATCTATCCGGTCGGCAAAGACGGCATCACGCCGGAAATCCTGATCGGCGTCCCCTATATAGACAATCATCAGTATACGGAGAAGGTCATCCCGCGGGTATGGAAAGATGAACGGTATACGGTCACAGAGAACCTGATCGAAGACGCGACGGCAAAGCTGGAAACGGCGTCAAAGCCATACACAGCATACACTGCAGACGTCGCGGATCTGGCCGCACAAAGCGCGGAATACAGTCTCCTGGATTACGACATTGGCGATACGGTGTGGATCGTTTCAAAGACAGAGAACACGCGCACAAAGCAGCGGATCGTAAAGCTGACAGAGTACCCGCAAAAGCCGGAGGCTAACACGTGCGAGCTGTCCAGCACCGTGAAGACGTTCGAACAGATCCAGGCGGAGACGCAGGAGAAGACCCTTTCGGACGCTGTCTCTGTATCAGAGAGCAGGACAAAAAGGATCCTGCAGGGCGGTTACTGGACGACAGAGCAAGTCCAGGCCGCGATCACATCGTCAGAGGAAAAGATCGCGACATCGGTCCAGGCGATCCGGACGGAGTCGCGGGAGCTGGCCGAGGATACAAAGGCGAGCACCAGGGAGTTCGCGGACACGGCGGAAAGAAAGATCGAGCAGCTGACAAATGAATACCGGACGCAGATCGAGCAGACATCGACGGATCTGAACATATCAATCAGGTCCATGGAAGAAGCCGTCACAGCACAGGGCGAAGACCTGGAAACATACCGAAAAGAGCAGGAGACATACTTCCATTACACAGACGAAGGACTGGAGATCGGCAAAAAAGAAGAGGGCGGCACCATGCCTTTTTCGACCATGCTGTCGAACAAGCGCCTGGAATTTCGCCAGGACGGAAGAGCGGTCGCATACATTCAGTACGACAAGCTGCACATACTGAATGTCGAAGCTGTCAGGCGCTGGTCAGTAGGAGCCGCAGAGGACGGCGGCTATTTTGATTTCATTTCTACGCAGTACGGCATGGGCGTCAAATGGAGAGAAGCGCAGGAGGAAACCGGATCCGGATCCGACATTGTGCAGGCGACCGCGATGCTGCTGTCGACACCGGTCAGGAAGGCGCGCCGGCCTGTCCGATACAGTCAGCTGATCGACGCCGAGGGCGTTTTCAGAATGGAGGGAGAAGGTGGCATCCAGTATATTCACATTCCCGATTAACGACGGCTTCATGGCGTCAGCGTGCGGAGTGTACGGCACCGTAAACGGAGACACAACAAAGATTACATGGGTAGAGCTGAATAATGGGTCGTGGATGGCTTCGCCGTCGCCCAGTGCATTTCCGAAGACGGCAACGATCGACGGCAAGGTGTACAGATGGACCATCCAGGAGACGGCCGAAGCGTTCGGGGACAAATACGTGAAGAAGGCAAAGTTAAACATCGGGCAGAACTTCCTGGTCATTAATAAGCCTTTTTTCACGATAGAGTGCGGGGGCAAGACAGGCACCTATTCTTTCTATGATCTGGGAAAGCTGGAAAGAGGGTGGATGTATGACCCGGAAGCGTCAGACATTGAGATAGACGGAAAGCAGAAGGTTCCGATCAATATCGAAAACGGGACAGGCATTGAGCTGTCGGCAGATGCGACATATAGATTCACGTGGTCACTGGGAAACAGAGAGCACAGCATCCTGAAAACAATCCAGGCAGGGAAAACGAGGATCGAAACGAGTTACACGGTGCCGAAGGAATGGAACGACCAGATCACGAAGGCACTGTCGGCGACCTTTTACCTGAAGGTAGAAAGCATATTCGGGACACATGTCTATCAGTCCATGACGGCCTACATATACGCCAGCGTGCCGGATGACTGCGTGCCGGTGATCAATTCGATCACTGTCGCAGACAAACGCGGCCGCGTGCCGGCAGCCTGGAAAATGTTCGTGCAGGACCAGTCGAACGTCGCATTGACCGCCATGGATGTGTCGATCTCGTACGGATCAGCGATCAAGTCTGTAGTGATGGAAGTTGGAGGAAGGGAATACGCAGGCACGACAGACAGCCTTCCGGCATCCGGGACATTCAAAGATTACGGCATCGTGGACATCACAGTCACAGTCACAGACGGCAGAGGGCGGACCGCAGAGAAGACGGCAAAGATCACGGTCGTCGAGTACAGCCCGCCGACGCTGTCGGTCGATTCGATGCGCTGCGGATCTGATGGATCCATCGAGAACGAAGGCGTCTATTTTCTGGCCATGACAGATTCGACGTGGAACGGGTGCAATGGGAAGAACGTCCCGACGCTGACAATCGCCTACAAGCTGACAAGCGAACGGAGCTACAGGACGCCGAAGTCGGTGACGCCGGGCGAAGGTCAGACGACAGTCTGCGGCGGGGACCTGGACACAGAATTCAGCTATGACGTGCAATACATCCTGAAGGATGCATTCAACACGGTCACAGTGATCGACTATGTTTCCACAGCTGTCTACCTGATGCACTTCCTGCATGGAGGGCGCGGCGTGGCCTTCGGATCAAAGGCGACGATGGAAAACTATGCCGACTTCGCGTTCAATGCGATCTTCCGGGGAACGTGTGAATTTGAGAAACCGAACGGGGAGACTGTCACGATCGCGCAGATCATAGAAAAGTTAGGACTGTAGAAAGGAGGGTGCAGACATGAGCCTGAACAGAGTGATCAAACGCCTGAAGATAGAAATGTCCGGATCCACAAAACAGTACCAGGTATCAGCAAAACAGCACGACAGGGCGACCAGGTACGTCGAAGTGGAACTGTTGGACAACGGCGCGGCCTACGAGATCCCGGCGGGATCAAACGTCACGGCCTACATCAAAAAGCCGGACCTGACACGCGCATATTCTCCGTGTACGTTTGAGGGTTCCGTCGTCACGATGGAACTGGCATCGCAGACGCTGGCGGCAGCGGGGACAGCACTGGCAGAAATCGAAGTGAAGTCCGGGGACATGACCGAAGTCATCACGTCCTGCACGTTCGAAATCGAGATCGAACCGTGCGTCAAGGATGAAGACGCCATCATATCCGGCGACGAAATGTCACTGTTCGACGCGACCATGAAGGCATACGCGGAAGCGGAAGCCGCCCGCGTGACCGCAGAGAACGCCAGAAAGACGGCAGAGAACAGGCGCGTCAGCGCAGAGACAAGCCGCGCAAATGCGGAGAACGCCCGCGTGACCGCAGAGAACGCCCGCGTAACCGCAGAGAACGCCCGCGTCGAAGCAGAGAACGCCCGCGTGACCGCAGAGAACGGACGCGTCACAGCGGAGAACACGCGGCAGGAGAACACGACGATCGTCCTGAATAAGGCGAACGAAGCCGTGGAGATCGCAAGCCAGATCAATGAAGCGTCGTACATCTACGACAGCGACAACGATGTGAAATATGCGTATGCGATCTACGCGCAGCGGGGCGTCCCGCACATGTCACTGACAAAGATCACAGCATAAAGGAGGAACAAGAAAATGGCAGACATGGATCTGATTTTCCCTTCGTGGACACAGCACGAACGGATCGCCGCCGCGCTGGAATCGATCGCGCTGAACGGCGGGTCATCTGATGCGGCTGTCCTTGACGCGGCGTGCAAAAGCGTCCTGGACGGAACGAACACCACGCGCGTCTTCTGGGAATTCTATCCGCGCGCAGCGGCAGCAGGAGAGACAAGCAAATATAAGATCCTTGAAAGATTCGCAAAAGCAGCGGCGCAGGCGTGGAACAGCAAGGCGTACACGCTGCGAAGCTATGATGCAGCAGTATCCGGAAACACGGCGATGACGCCGCTGGACGATCTGGAAGGAAAGAGCGCCGCGCAGCTGTGCACGGCATCCGATGCCGCCGTCGAAGATTGGGCGGACGAAGATCCGATGACATGGTACATCCGGGCGAATGCGATGTCCCTGGAAGATGGAACCATGAACATCACATACTTCGAAGGCGAAGACGGCTTCGACATCACAGGCGAAGACGCGCCCGTCTGGACGTTCGCGCTGGCATTGTGGATCAAGGAATGGAACGACGGTTCATTCAATTTCATCAGCTTCAGGACGACCAAAGGCGCGGGATTCTATCCGGACGCCGGGGATGTCGCACCGGACGGAACGAAGCGGGCGCTGACATGGCATCCTTCATTCCCCGGCGGACTGAACAGCAGCGGCGCACTGACATCCGGCGCAGGCATCAGGCCGTACAACTTCGCCAGCGCGACCGCAGGCATCACAGCGGCGCGGAAGATGACGATCTATGAAGGACTGTGGAATGACTGCGATACAAGATGGATCCTGCGGATGTGGCAGCTGCGGCACTTCGATCTGGAAAACAGCAACATCGCGAACGGCTGCATCAGCTACGACAGACAGTACCAGGTAGCGAAGGCAGAAGAAAATGTGAAGCGCGTGATCCTGTCGACGACGCAGGCCGCGAACCTGATCGTCGGTTCGACCGTGTCAATCGGCGACATGGGATCGTCCACGAACAAGGACAGAGGACAGGCACACATGCGGAACATTCTGGATCTGGTCAAGATCAGTTCCATCGAAACCGTCACGATCGACGGCGACGAACTGGCAGCGGTCGGCATAGAGACGGAAAGCGCATTCACCACGACAGCGACGACATACATTTCGACGATGCCGTGGCATTCAGGCGCGACAGAACTTCTTCCGGGAAGGAAGGACGGATGCCCGCACGGGCTGACGGATGGAACGTCGCCGCTTCGTGTGGCTGGCGTGGAAGTCCTGGACGGCGCATATGCGGTCGGCCTGGATCCGCTTTATACCGTCACGGCGAACGCTGTGTCTGATTGGGATTATTCGATCTACGAATGCCGCGACAGTCAGAATCTGGCGGGATCCGTGACATCGAACTACGAAGACACTGGCCTGCTGTACGAAGGAATGAAATCCGGCTGGAACTATGTGAAGTCCTTCATGAAGACAAAGAAGGGCGTCCTGTTCCCGGAAGAGGTCGGCGGATCAGCGACGACCTACTTCAAGTCGGCCTTCAGCGGTCCCGGCTCCGCCGGGGTTCGCTGCCGGTGGCGGTTCGCGTCCTTGGACAGCGGGGCGCTTGCCGGGCTGGCGTGCGAGTATGGCCACAACGCGCCCGGTAACGCGAGCTGGCGCAGCCGTCCGCGGCTTTGTGGAGCGGGTAAAAAGCGGGGTGAATGGACGTCGTAAGACGTCCAGAGGGGGAAGTCCCCTGATGTAACTATAAACAAACAGGGTATGCAGGCGCGGGATCGGCCTTCAACGGTACCGGCTCCGCCGGGGTTCGCTGCCCGTGGCGGTTCGCGAACTTGAACAACGGGGCGAATGCCGGGCTGGCGTGCGAGAATGGCAACAACACGCCCGGTAACGCGAACTGGAACAGCCGTCCGCGACTTATTTTCATGAAGGCAGGCGAAAGTCTGCTGATGTGCGTCTGCATATCCATGCGCAAGCAAAAATCAGTAAAACCGGAATCTTCGAAAGGGGAACACGCAGCTGTGGGCTGCGCGTGCGGCAAGTAGTAACAAGGCCGGATCTGCTTTAAGGTCAGACCGCAACCGAACGCCGCTTCACAAAATAAAGAATTATGCACACGAAGAGATACAGGAAGCTGTCCCTGAAGCTATGCGAAGAAGCAGTCGAAGAATGTTTCAAAAGCAAATGGAAGCACCGCGACATTCTGGTATTCATCGAGAAGTACGCCGGAATCGGAAGGACGGAAATCCTGATCGACGATCTGTCCGGATCCAGACGTGTGAAGGAAGAAGCGATCCATTCGATCGGGCTGATGCTGTACGGCGTCGTGGAAGATCTGGTCGAATACGGGATCGAACCGGACGACATGGAGCCGCCGACGATCCGCCAGCGTCCGGACGGCATGACAGGGAAGACACGGGACATCGCACTGTTGTCCATCCTGCATCAGCTGATCGGACACATCGAAAAGCTGATGATCGAACCGCTGATCAACGCGCGGCTTCTGCCGACGCAGCACGCCAGCATTCCGGGACGCGGTCAGACGCTGCTGAAGGATCAGGCGCACAGATACCTTCTGAAGGAGACGGTCGGCGTCAGGTACATCCAGAAGACGGACGTCGTCCACGCATACGCGACGCTGAAGTATCAGGTCTGCGTGGACATCCTGAAGAAGGAGATCCCGAAGGCGAAGGCCGCGATCGCCCTGCTGGAATATCTGGGACGGATCGCACCGGACGGGCATCTGATCATCGGCGGGTACATCGACGCCTGGCTGTTCAATTTCGCGATGTCCTACGCGATCCGCGACCTGTACGCACAGGGAACCACACGGCGCGGGAAGAAGATCCCGTACGTGATCCGCGTCGTCACCTTCATGGACGACTTCGCGCTGATGTCTGGATCCGTCAAAGGACTGAAGCGGGCGACGAAGCGCCTGGACAAATACTTCCGGAAGGAAATGGGAATCGAACTGAAGACGACATCCGGAATCAGTAAGATACTGACGATCGAAGAAGAGAAGCGACGACGGAGCCTTCCGGGAAAAGCGCAGCGTGGCGTCCCGATGCTGGACATGGCGGGATACAGGATCAGCAGGACGCACATCACGATCCGCAGGCGCGTCTTCCGGAGGGCACGAAGGCAGCTGATCAGAGGATACAGAGAGCTGAAGAAAACGGGAACACTGCGGCGGGATCGTGCACAGAAAATCATATCGTACAACAGCTACGTGCAGCAGACCGACGCGCACGGGCTGAAGGAAAAGTACCACGTGGAAGAACTGATCAAGATGGCTGAACAGGTTCAGGGACTCTATCAGCGGCTGGATCAGCAGAAAAGAAAGGAGTGGCTGCATGTATTACAAGAGCGACGCGGCAGAGATGCCGCAGAAGGTGACGCTGGAACATCTGCCGGGCGGGAAGATCTTCGTCCGTCTTGCGGACAATATCCAGCCGTACAAACAGGAGGATCAGCCGGATCGGACGATGTACCGTTTTGACGAAGTCCAGTTCTTCATGCCGGACGGCAAGGCCGCGACGGCGCAGGAGATCGAAGAGGACTTCGCGACATGGTGGCAGTACGGGGTGGATGATGTACATCCGGATCCGGATCCGCCAGCGCCTGAAGAAGAAGCGATGACACGGGCGCAGCTGACGAAGATCGTCAGCGAACAGAAAGAGCAGATCGCCATGATGGAAGATTGCATCTTGGAGATGTCGGAAGTGGTATACGAATGATCGGGGAGATCATCCGGCGGGCGTTATTGCAAATACTTTACGGAAAGGAGGGCGACACGATGATGGCTATGCTGTGGGCACAGAAGATCATTCTGGGAAAGAAGACCTATGCACAGGTTCCGCGTCTGCTGAAAGACCAGGTCAAAGAAATCCTGATCGAAAGCGGAATGGAAGAACTGATCATTGATGAAGAGTGAAGAAAGGACGGGGACGCATGAACGAAGCGAGGGACGCGCCACCGTGGGAAGGTGGATCCGGCGGCCTGCTGGAAGTCGTCGACATGATGTGCACAGTCACGGAGACGATGGCGCAGATCATCCGGAAACAGGCTGAAATGATAGAGCGGACGAAAATGGAAGAAGCTGTCCGGGAAGAACTGCGCGCAGCGCGGGAGGACGCGGACAGGCAGCTGGACAGAATAGAATACAAACTAAGGAGGTTATGACGGAATGACACCACAGTGGGCTACGGTTCTACTTTCTGTTCTGGCGCTTGCATTTTCGATCTACAGCGGAATCCGCGCGAACGGGAAAACGGATCGCAAGGATGCGGAGGAAGCAGGAAAGCAGGAATCCGCCGTCATGATGAAACTGGAAGTCGTTCAGAACACACTGCTGGAAGTGAAGCAGGACATCAAGTCGCAGAAACTTGAAATGGAGAAGATGAACGAACGGACTATCAGGAACGAAGAAAGCCTGAAATCCCTGCACAAACGTGTGGACAGGATGGAAGCACTTCTTCAGCTGTCGCCGGATGCGGTGACACACGAAACACACTAAACAAAGAATCGAGCGCGGAAGGGCGTGAAGGCGTCCTTCCGTATGCCAGGAAGGAGAAAACAACATGATCAACTGGAAAGTGAGAATCAAGAATAAAGTGTTCTGGCTGGCGATCATCCCCGCCGTTCTGACGCTGATCAAAGCTGTGGCGGCGCTGTTCGGCTTCCAGATCGAGACGGAAGCGGTCGGCACGCAGCTGATCCAGATCGTCGAAGCAGTCTTCGCTGTGCTGGTCATCCTGGGCGTGACCGTGGATCCCACAACGAAGGGCGTGTCAGATTCTGACCGGGCGATGCTTTACGACGAACCGAACTAAGGAAGGAGGGAAGCAGGCATGAAGAAGACAGAGTTCATCGAGCGGATCGCGGGATATGTCGAGAAGTACGCCTACGTGTACGGGATCATGGTGCATTCGCCGATCATCGCGCAGGCGATCCTTGAATCCGGATGGGGCGAATCGAAACTTGCTTCCCTGTATCATAACTATTTCGGACTGAAGTGCGGAACAAGGTGGACAGGGAAGCCGGTGAACATGAAGACCAGCGAAGAGTACACGCCGGGCGTGCACACGCAGATCCGCGACAACTTCCGCGTGTATGACAGCATGGAAGAGGGCGTGCGCGGATACTTCGAATTCATTCAGCTGGACAGATACAGGAATCTGCGCGGCGTCACGGATCCGCAGCAGTACCTGGAAAACATCAAGGCCGACGGCTATGCGACATCCAGCACGTACGTCGACAATCTGATGAAGCTGGTCAGGCAGTACAACCTGACGCAGTACGACAAAAACGCAGGAAAGGAAGATGTCAAAGTGGGATATTCAAGACAGAAAGTCGCTGATCAGGCGGAAGCATGGGTCGGCCTGAAGGAATCGGACGGATCCTTCAAGGTGATCATCGACATTTACAATAGCAAAGAACCGTTCCCGCGCGGGACAAAGATGCTGTATTCGTGGCCGTGGTGCGCGGCTACATGGTCGGCGATCGCGAAGAAGCTGGGATACACGGCAGTGATGCCCGTCGAAATCAGCTGCTATTACATCATCGAAGAAGCGAAGAAGATGGGATGCTGGCAGGAAGCGGACGACTACGTTCCGAACATCGGCGACGCTGTTCTGTACGACTGGGAGGATTCCGGATCAGGAGACAACCACGGCGCGCCGGATCACATCGGCACAGTGACCTATGTGAACAGATCCGCCGGGTACTTCGTCGTCACTGAAGGAAACTATTCCGACAGCGTGAAGAAGCGCACGGTCAGCATCAACGGAAGATTCATCCGCGGATTCATCACGCCGCACTATACAGACAACACAGTGAAGGCGGAAAGCGATCAGCGCAAGGCCGGAAAGAGCGTCGACACGATCGCCCGCGAAGTCATCACTGGACTGTGGGGCAACGGATCCGACAGAGTGGCGAACCTGAAGGCGAAGGGCTACGATCCGGCAGCAGTGCAGAAGAGGGTGAACGAGATCCTGAACGGCACGACCGCGAAGAAGCAGGAACCGGCGAAGCAGACATCCGGAAAGAAGGAAGTCACATCCACGTGTTACGCGCGCGGGAAGGACGCCAGACTGCCCGGGGCATATACAGCGACGGCGGATCTGTACTGTCGAAACGATGCCGGAACAAACAAGAAGGCGCTGTGCTGTATGCCTGCCGGAACGAAGGTTCACTGCTATGGATACTACAGCACGGCGAACGGCGTGAAGTGGCTGTACATTCAGTTCGAACTGAATGGCGTGACATATACAGGATTCAGTTCTTCCGCATACCTGAAGAAGGTATGATCAGGAAGAACGGGAAGGAGATGATCGAATGTATTATGCAGGAACAGACTTCGAGAGTGCGAAGGAATACAAGACGCTGGAAGGCGCGAAGAAGGCAGCAGACAAGAACGGCCTGAACGTGTATGATGAAGATGCTGCGCAGATCTATCCGGAGCCTGTCGCGGATCCGGAAGAGGATCAGCAGCAGGAGGAGCAGGCGGAAGCGGCAGACGAAGCCGTGCAGGAGCAGGAGGGCGACCAGCAGCAGGAGCAGGCCGAAGTGAAGGAAGAGGACGTGAAGGGAACGATCCGCCGCGTATTCGACGGGAAGCTGCGTCTGCGCCGCGAACCTTCCTTCGATGACAGCGCGATCTGCGGCGTGACGGCCTTCGATGTGAAGAAGGCTGTGAAGAAGTTCACAACGCCGGACGGCGTCCTGTACCAGACAGCGGACGGATATTTCGTCAGCGGCAGGCCGGGCGACGTGGAGTTCATCCCGGAATAAGAAAAAAGATGTACCTAATTCGGCGTCACCTTCGGGCAACGCTGAATTAGGTGCATCATTATCATAAAAAAATAATGTCGGCGATGCTGCCGTCTTCACGAATGCGCATGGTGTCCACGAAGGACTTCCAGAACGCATTTTTTTCTTGCACGGAAAAGTCCTTGTACACATCTTCCCACGGCTGCGACAGGAACTTCTTCAGTTCGCTGACGTCCTTCCGGGGATGATCGGCAGCAGTCAGCGCTTCCTGAAGCTGCGCATTCAGCTGATCGTATTCGGACTTGTACAGATCGCGGTCGATCAGATCGTCCATGAACAGGTCGTACAGCTTCTTCAGCTTCGTCCGGATCCGGGCGGCATCAGCTGCCGGATTCCTGCCGCGACCGCCGCCGTCTTCCACATCATAGTCCGCGATGTATGCGGAGAGGGACGGGCGAACAAGAGCCAGGACGCGATCTTCAAGGACTTCTTCCATCCACGACTTGTTATTCGTGCAGCTGTGGTTCATGTTCCACGCTGTGCATCTGTACCGCGGCTTCCGGGTAATGGATCCATCCTTCCGGCGACGGCCTGTCGTATATCCTGCGATAGAGCGACCGCAGACGTCACAGGTCAAAAGACCGCTGAAGATGAACTGCGTTCCGCTTCGGCGCTGGCGCACGTTTTTCTTGATCAGCGTCTGGATGTGGTCGAAGCGATCCGGATCTATCAGAGGATCGCAGAACTGCGGATCGTCACGATACATTCCCTTGTACAGCGGATTCTTCAGCATCCGGATGAAGCTGCTGTACGAATAGATGCAGCTGTACCGTTCCTGTAGAGCGAAAAGGGACTTCCGGACGGATCCGGTCACTTCCAGCATGTCGAAGGCATCCAGCGCGAACTGCTTCCATTCCGGATCGGGGACGACATGTTTTTCGGCGTCGAGCATCAGACCGCGCGGGACGGATCCGGTCACGAAGGACTTGTTCTTCAGCTTGAACGCGAACACGTCCTTGATGCGGTCGCTGTCACGATCACATTCATCCTGTGCCACGGACAGACGAATGTTGATGTGCAGCCTGCCGTTCGTCGTGGTCGTGTCGTACGATTCCGTCACGGCCTTCCATTGGACGCCGTTCGCTTCCAGAACTTCCTGTATTTTGTGATAGTCGCCGATATTCCTGAACCAGCGATCCAGCTTCGTGAACAGGATCACGTCGAAGTCATGCCGCCGGACGCCGTCAAGGAGCCGGACGAATTCCTTCCGGTTCGTGTATTTCTTCCGGGCGGTCAGTGCTTCGTCGATGAACGTGTCGATCAGGACGCAGTGATTCCGGGCGATGAAGTCGTCCAGTATTTCGTTCTGCGCTTCCAGCGTGTCGCCGTGAAGAACCTGATCGTCGTGGCTGCACCGGATGTATTTGACGACGCGGACGCCGTACAGTTCCGGGGCTGACTGTGTCATATACATCAGATCACCTTCCATTCCTAAAAAAGAGTATAAAAAAGAAACCTATGCAGTCGCACGGTTCCGTGATAGAATGAGAGGTGCGAAGCCTATTTCTACCACGAAGCGGTGCGGATAGGGAAATCAGGGGATCAGCTGCGGGAACAGCTGATCCTTTTATTTTTGCTTTACGATCAGCGATCGGACAGCAGCTTCGAAATCCTGTCAAGCTGACGAATGATGATGAAGTTCTGTTCAAGGATCGCGCGCTGGTAGTACAGCTGATTCTTCTGGATGTCGCGGTCGTTGCCGCCGCCGAACGTGATGCCTAATTCCATCAGGCCGGTTCCGCGCAGTTCGCTGACAATGTTCCGCACGGACTGGATGTCTTCAGGATCCTGAAGACCTGTAAGGCCGTACTTCTGAAGAAGTGCGAAGTCTTTTTCGGCCTGCTTCTGTTCAGCTTCGGCGATCTTCCGCGCTTTCTTTTCTTCTTTGCTTTCTTTACTTTCAAATAATGCCATAGTGTCCATCCTTCCAGCCCGTCATCTTGACGGGCTTATTTTTATGCCATATTTTCGGCAGGCGTGTCGGAAGCTGATGATTTTTCCGCCTGACTTGCTTCAAGTTCCAGTTCCTGCCGGTACGCTTCGACTTCAGCGTCGATCTTCGCCTGCGTGTCTTCGGCTTCGGAGATCTGCCCGCAGATCTTCCGGATGTAAGTCTTCAGAACATTCCGGGACGCTTCGTCCATCTTCAGATATTCCTGAAGCATGATCCGATCGAAGTCATCCAGATCGTACTGTTCACACAGTTCATCGACGACTGTCTGCGGCACATCCGAAAACATTTCGCCGATGCCGTTCTTCAGATATTCATAGTTCACTTTGTATTCGCGGCAGATCGCGCGGATCAGCTGATCCGTCAGCTGGTTCTGTCCTTTTTCAAGTCTGGAAATCCCGCTGTCGGTGATTCCTAATCGTGCAGCGAATTCTTTTTGCGTAAGGCGAAGAGCCTTCCGAATGTCTTTTAATCTGCTGTTCATGCGCCGTTCCTCCTTCCTGAATTATATCCTACATTAAAAAATTGATTCAGTCAAGTTTTATATGCTGAAGTGGTTGACAAACTTGATTCAATCAAGTATTATATTGACAGGATCAAATGAAAATTCGATTCAGGAAAGGAAAGGAAGGTGATCAGATGACAGTTCTGGAAGCGCGGCAGGAGCCGCAGCCGATGACAGACCGCGACCGGATCGACACTGCGAAGAACAGATGCGCGATCGTGTTTGAATCCATGCAGCTGACGCCGGAAGAAATCGCGGTCGTAACAGAAGAGATCAACGAAGCGGCGAACATGCTGATCGATGACGATGACGACATCATGGAATCGGACAGCCTGACAGTGATGGAACACATCGTCATGGGATTGGCGATCGTGATGCTGCTGGTGATGATCATCGCAACGATCTAAAGAAAGGAGTGAAGGAGATGACAGCAGAAAAGAACAGGGAAGTCGAGAACCAGCAGGCCGATGTGAAGGAGTTCGTGGAACTGCTGAAGAGACTGACCGCAGAAGAGAAAAGAGAAGTCAAAGGAATCATGATCGGAATGCAGATCATGCGCGATCAGCTAAAAGTGAAGACTGCATGACGATCGACACGGCCTGCGTCGGCAGCGGCGCAGGCTGAATCATGAAAGGATGGACGAAATGAAAGGCAAATGGAAAGTATCACATAACTACGCAGGCGGCGAAAAGCTGATTCAGGTCTACAGACAGCTGGATGTCACGGAACCGGATCACGCAGGGAACAGAGAGTACAAGCCGGGCTTCTTCGAAACGGATGAAGAAGCGCAGGCACTGGCGGACAGCCTGAACACGAAGCACTGGAAGATCAGCTATTCGATGCTGTACAGAAACGGAAGCGTGCAGGAAGCAGAAGCAACGATCGCGGCAGACACGATCGACCAGGCGCTGAAGATGGCGCAGCTGAACATCACGAAGCCGATGCTTCAGACGGGCGCATATGAAGACATCGTGATCTGGGATGTCGCGATCATGGAAGACGACGTGTTCTAAAGGAGGGACGGGCATGAATGCAGCAAGGCGGAAGAGACTGGCGGAAGCGGTCGACATGATCGCATCCGCGAAAGAGATCATCGAAGAGGTCAAGGAAGAAGAACAGGAAGCCTTCGACAATATGCCGGAATCGCTTCAGGGATCTGAACGCGGCGAAGAGATGGAAGGATTCATCGGAGATCTGGAAAACGCAGCGGACGACCTGGACAACATCAGCGACATCGTCGGAGAGGTCGCAGGCATATGATCAGACAGCCCACGATCCCGCCGATCCCGAAGATACAGATCCCGCAGATCAGGATCCCGGCGTTCAGATTCCACATCGAGGACGGGAAGCTGGTCTGCACGGTGTACAAGGGCGGCGGATTTACAGGGCAGCTATTCAAAGGAGTGGACGAAGAAATGGCTATCTACACAAAGAGAACGACGGAAGCACCGAAGATCAAAGTGATCAGACGGTGGGACATGGAAGACATCATGCACATGTGCATCAATCACAACTTCTACACGCGCGGCGACACGCGGGCATACACGAAGATGCTGAACTATGTGAAACAGAAGGAACCGACGCCGGAAGAAATCTACATCGTGGCGGTCGACATTCTGGATCATACGGATGAAAACGAAGATCAGAGCATCACGAACATCATGTACATCATCGAAAACGAAGTCGTCCGGACGACGTATGAAATCGAATGAAGGGAGCGGGACGCATGGGATTCTTACAGGAAAAGCACGGGATCATGATGCTGGGACGCACGCCGGAAGGAACCTGTCCGATGTGCGCCGTGAAGCACGATCCGCGGATGCCGCACAACCGGGACAGCCTGACGTATCAATACAAGTTCTACGACCAGCACGGGCGCTTCCCTTCGTGGGCGGATGCGATGGAACACTGTGATCCGGAAGTGAAAGAAGCATGGACGCAGGCGCTGGAAGCGAAGGGCGTGAAGGTGCAGCGGAATCCGGAAGTGGACACGCTGGACATCCAGATCAGTCCGGAAGGCGGTGAAGCGTCATGAAGAAGGCGACCACATTCGAAGATCTGGTGATCGCAGCGGAGCGGACGACAAGAAAGGCAGCGGCAATCGATGCCGCGAAGAAGGCCATGTCCGGGATCGCGTGGGCGGAACCGGATGTCATCAAGGCCGTGGTGCTGCTGGACAAGGCAAAGGTCGATCTGGAAGCGCAGATCGGAATGATACAGGACAGCCTGATCGCAGAGAAGGAAGGAGGGCGCGACAATGTCATGCTACAGCCAGGGCTGCAATCAGCCACATAAGCAGGCCGAACTGATGCCGGGCGACACGATCAAGTGCCGCGATACAGACGACGCCGTACAGGTGCATGAAGATCTGTGTCGGGGGGGGTACGAGACGGAATTCATCTATGAGATGGACGGCGTGAAAGGAATATGGATCGAGATCAAAGGAAAGGAACGGGACGAAATGGCAGAACTTAACATCGATACCTTCGGGGAGATCATGGACGACTTCATAGAGAAGAACCACATCCAGATGCTGATCGACATTCCGGAGGGGACGAACGAACCGCAGATCAAGGACAACGCGCAGCTGGGCGGCGTGGTACAGTTCTACATTCTGCTGACGGCGATGAAGCCGATCTACAAGGACATCCACGACAAACTGCTGGATCACAGCAGGCACGAAGATTTCATCGACGGGATCCTGCAAGTCGTGAAGAACGAACTGATGGAAGTGGCAGAAGGAGAGGGTGGCAAAGATGACGGAAAGCTATGAAGACATGCGGCTGTGCCCGGTATGCAACAGGATCAGGCCGCGAAGCGACATGCTGTTCACACATGACTGTCACGGGATCACGTTCCGGCGGGTCTGCTGGGAATGCTATCAGAAGGTTATGGCGAAGGGATACGACGGCGAATACTACACGGACGCCGACGAACAGATCGAAGACGACTATTGACGGAAAGGAGCGGGAAGGATGAAAGAGAGAAGAGACGCACCGGATCCGATGAAGGCATTCAGAGCGATCGCACTGATCATCACGCAGCGCGGAGAAGCACAGGTGAAGCTGAAGGCCGTCAGATCTATCCAGCAGGAGAAGAAAGCAGGGTAAAAGGAAAAGCCTTCAGGAAGCGGACAAGGCATCCTGAAGGCTTCATGTTGGGCTTCTTCCGGGCATCCGGAAGCCGCTTCACGCACCACATTCATGATAGCGGAAAATGCCCGAAAAGTCAATGAAAACGCGGGACGGACGGCAGTCCGGAAGCGTCCTTGTAATGGATACTAACAAGTCAACGAATCCATATATACAAGGGATCAGAGAGAGGGGAAGGGCATCCGCACCATGAGAAAGAGAAGGAAGAAGGCCGTCATCGAATACGACTATGAAGCGGCCTATAACAAAGCACTGGAAGATCTGGAAGAAGATCAGGTGCAAAGGATCCTTCAGGGCAGCAGGAAGGCGACAGTGTACGCCACGAAGGAGATCCGGGCAGGCGATCAGCTGGAAGTGGAGATCTATCCGGAGTTCGTCAGAGGGCAGCAGGCAGAGATCCCGCCGACAGCTGCACAGAAGGAGAAACACCGGAAAGCACAGTGGAACCTGAACGAGAAGAACAGCAGGAAGCAGTGCGAAAGAGTGATCAACGCGAACTTCGGGGACAGGGACATCTGGGCGACGTTCACCTACACGGACGCAGACATGCCCGCCACGATGGAAGAAGCACTGAAGAACATGCAGAACTACATCAGGCGCTTGAACTACCAGAGGAAGAAGCGCGGCCTGAAGAATGCCAGGTATGTCTACACCACAGAGGGAACGCAGGAAGGAAGGTTCCACCATCATATTGTCATGGATGGGGACATCGACATGGACACTGTGGAAGAACTGTGGATAAAGGGAAGACGGAATCAGGTGCGGCGCCTGGACAAGGATGAAGACGGCCTGACGGGGATGGCGAAGTACATCACGAAGGAGAAGAAGAAGAAGTCGCAGAAGAAGTGGACACCGTCGAAGGGACTGAAGAAGCCGGAAGAAAAGGTGAATCACTACAAGTTCAAGGCGAAGGACGTCCGGGAAATGGCAGCGGACAGCAGCTGCATCCGGGACAAGATGACGCACTGGTACGGACAGCAGGGATACACATTCGCGAAGGCCGAAGTCAGATACAACGACGTGAACGGCAGATTCTACATCAACGCAAGGCTGCACAGACAGCCGGAAAGGACAGGGAAATGGAACACAGGACGGAAGAACAGAGCAGGAGGACGGGGCGGAGGATCCCGCACGGCAAGGCAGAGGAAGCGAGAAGAAGACGGCAGCGCAGGCGGATCATCCGGAAAGCGAAGCAGATCGCGCTGATCGTGGCGGCGCTGGCAGTCTTCGTCCTGATCGCGTTCGGTCTGGTGAAGGGAGTGATGGCGATCGCGTGCACAGTATTCAGAGAGCCGAAGGACGTGTCCGTCGTGGAAGCAGCACCGGAACCGGAAGAAAGCCAGGAAGCAGAGACGCAGCCGGTGGAGATCATGACGCCTGAAGAGGTCGACGCGAACCAGATGGCGAAGTACGGCTGCAAGATCTACGGATCCTACGGATACCCGTGGAACCGGATGTCACAGGACTGGGACAACATCGAAGGGTTCTACTATCACGACATATCGACAGCGGCGAAGCAGGCTGGGGGCGAATTCCCGGTCATCGCGCAGATCTACACATACATCGTCTGCCGGGATGCGGGCGTGGATTATGAAACAGTCTTCGCGCTGATCGAGAAGGAAAGCGGCTGCGTGTGGGACGCGATCGGAGATTCCGGGGAATCGGTCGGGCTGATGCAGATCAATGAAAGATGGCATCGGGACAGGATGCGGAAAGAGCGATGCACGGATCTGATGAATCCATACATGAACATCCGCGTCGGCGTCAGCTATCTGGCGGAACTGTATGAAGTGACGGGGAACGTCGCCGACATGCTGACGGCCTACAACTACGGCCTGCAAGGCGCACGCGAAAACATGTGGTGCCGTGGTATTCACGACTATCCATACAACGAAGAAATCATGCAGCGCGCGGCAGAACTGAAGGCAGAGACGGCAGCGGCGCGGAAGCAGTGGGAAGAGAGGAACAAGGAATGAATCTGAAGTATGCACTGCGGTCAGAGGATACGGAACAGATCGCGGTGATCAGCTGGGCACAGTGGAACATGCAGAGGTATCCGGAACTGGAACTTCTGCACCACGTGCCGAACGGCGGCAGCAGGAACAAGGCCGAAGCCGTGAAACTGAAGCAGATGGGAGTGAAGGCAGGCGTGCCGGATCTTCATCTGCCGGTACCGAAGGCGGGATTCTGCGGGCTGTACATCGAAATGAAGTACGGCAGCGGGAGGATACAGGACACACAGAAGGAATTCATGAGAGCGGCAGCGGCACGCGGCAACTACTGCGTCGTGTGCTACGGAGCGGAAGCGGCGGTGAAAGTGCTGGAAGACTATCTGAAACTGAAACCGATCAACACGGGACTGGGCGAAAACATCCCGCGCGTGCCGAACCTGTCGATCGTGAAGGAAGGGAAGGTGAAGGAATTATGACAGTGAAAGAGTTCACGGAAGTGCTGCACAATCCGGATCGCGTCCGGATCTTCCGGAAGGAAGGAGAAGAAAAGGTGCTGATCTTCGACGGATGGGCGGCATCAATCAAGCAGGACACGGGGAAAGCGCGGATCCGGCAGCAGGATCTGGAAAGGAACGTCATCGACTTCAGGGCGACGCCGGAGATCACGCACAAGGACTACAAGAAGCGCGGCCTGATGCCGCCAATGGATCCGGACATGACGCCGATGTACAGCTTCAGCGATCTACAGATGCGGCTGTACTACGACATATTCGCAGGATAACGAAGGAGGGCACACGCACCATGATGAAGATCATATCAGTAATGAACCAGAAAGGCGGGATCGGGAAGACCATGACGGCGGCATCGATCGCGTACATTCTGGGAGAGGAAAGGCAGCGGCGCGTCCTGTGCGTCGACGCGGATCAGCAGGGGAACCTGTCCATGCTGTACGACAGCTTCGATCCGGAAGGCGCAGGGATGCCGGAACTGCTGGAAAGACACAGAAGCACGGGCGGATCATACAGCACGGCGGATCTGATCAGGACGACACCGTACGAACACATTGACATCATCCCGGCGAACGGATACCTGATGCGGACGAACATGAATCTGCTGCTGAAGGAGAGGGACGACCAGATCGCCAGGTTCACGGCGGCGATGCTGGAAGTGAACGGGGCATACGACTATTGCATCGTGGACTGCGGCCTGCTGATGGACATGACCGTGACGAACGTCCTGATCGCGTCGGATCTGGTGATCATCCCGGCGAAGGTCGGAGGATTCGAGATCGAGGGCATCGGAAACACGATCGAGCAGATCGAAGATCTTCGGCGCCTGAATGCCGGGATCCGGACGAAGGTGCTGATGACCATGCGCCAGAAGAATCAGACATCGCTTCAGGTCGAAGAATGGCTGAAGACCGTATCCGGGTATGACTGCTTCAGAACATCCGTCAGACGGTCGATCGAGGCGGAGAAGGCAACGGTCGCGCGCCTGCCGCTGCCGAAGTTTTCAAAAGGCTGCATCGTGACGAAGGACTATCAGGCCGTGACGCAGGAACTGATCGAAGACATGGAAGGCGGCGCGGCATATGACTGAAAAAGAGATCTGCGGATCATACCGCAGGGCAGACAACAAGATGACGCAGATCAAGATCCTGTCGGAACTGACGCTGAAGAGTGAATACGAAATCATGTCGATCGTCGTCCGGAACGGATACGAACTGCCGCCGAAGATCGTGACCAGACTGACGAAACGCCTGGACACGCTGGACAGCAGGATCTGGAACGACGAACAGGAATATAAAGAGATCTACAGGGCGCTGACTGGCGCCCGGAAGGAGGAAAAGAAATGCAGCAGGAAGACAATGTGATCAGACTGAATGCGAAGGATGTCCTGAAGCTGTCGAAGACGGACTTCATCGTGAAGTACGGAGACGGGACACAGCACGAAGTGAACGAAGGGATCCTGATCGAAGCGAATCCCGACAATTCCGTCACGTTCCACAACGGGACGGACAGGCCGGAAGTCCTGTTCGCGGCGACGTTCGCACTGTTCGAAGCGTATGACAGGTACTTCGCGGAAGAGATGCGGCAGAGAGGGCAGGAACCGAAGAAGGAGGGCGAATAAATGGCGGCAGGATGGAGCGTGCTGGACGCACTGAACAAGAACAGCAAGGCGGCGGTCGACGATAAGCCGACAGCAAGGTTCCGGACGCGGGACATCAGCATCCGGAAGATGTACAGCAACGAAAAGAACTTCTACAGCATGACCGACATCGAGAAGCTGGCGCAGGACATCCTGACGTGCGGCCTGCTGGAAAACATGACGGTCACATATGCACCGTGCGAGAAGGGCGAATACAGGATCATCGCAGGCGAAAGGCGCTGGCGGGCGCTGACGATGCTGTGCAATCTGGGATACAAGGAATTCGAAGTCGCCACGTGCCAGATCAAGAATCCGGCAGAGGAACACGAAGAGACGGTGCAGCTGATCATGGCGAACGCATACCGCGACAAGACCGTGATGGACGTTCTGGAAGAGGAAAAGCAGCTGAAGGCCGCGCTTCAGTACATGAAGGACAACGGACTGACGCTTCAGGGCTACAAGCTGGATTCCGGAAGGCTGCGGGACGTGATCGCGTCCATCATGAACATGACCGGGACGAAGATCGCGCAGATCGAGAGCATCAACAACCGACTGATCCCGGAATTCACACAGGAACTGAAAGAAGGCCGTCTGACGTTCAGCGCGGCCTATGAGATCAGCGGGATGGACGAAGAGCGGCAGCGGGACATGCTGGAACGCTACAAGGAGACGGGAAGCCTGACATGGAAAGACGTCAAGGAAGCGAAAGCGGCAGCGGCAGCGGCTGAAGAACAGGAAGAGATTCCGGGGCAGATGAACTATCCGGAAGACTTCGAAGAAGAGGATGACGCGGATCAGCAGGAAGCGGATCGCTTCGCACACGATCAGGATCCTGCGGACGAAGAGATCTTCGCGGCATGGCAGGACGTGACGGGCAGAGGGACAAGGCTGAAGATCACAGACCAGACAACGAAGGACGGCCTGATCGAACAGCTGAAGGAATACTTCGGCAGATCTTACAACGAATTCAGCGCGAACACGGATCCGGTGTCGTTCATTAACTGTTCGCCGAATGGGATCAAACTGAAAGTGAAGATCGAAGGACGATTCGTGCAGCGGAAGATGATCAGCTGGACGGCATTCGTGAACAAGGTGATCGAAGCGGGACTGTTCACGCCGATGAAGGAAGTGGACGCGCATCCGGAAGCGAAGGAAAGCATCTGCTACGCCTGCGACAATTATGAAGCCTGCATGAAGAAGCAGACGAACGTCATGAAGTGCGACAGCTTCGTCGACCGCCGGGAAGCACGGAAGACTGACGAAGAGCGATACAGCGAAGAGCAGGACAGGATCGACAGAGAGACGAAGAAGAAGCTGGAAGCGATGCAGGAAGGCCAGGACGGGCAGCGGGAGCAGGACGACAGGTCGCAAAGATACATCCGGGTGTCTGCTGACATGTATCACGCGATCGAGACGCAGCAGATCCAGTACATGATCGTCCTGAAGGACGCGCAGGGCTACAGAGAGGGCGACAGGCTGATGATCCTTGCGATGAAGGACGGAAAGGCCACAGGCGACAGGATGAAGGCCGTCGTGACGTGCGTGGACGACGAAAACACGTCAAGCGGGATCCGGGAAGGATACGCCGTGATCGGCGTCATGGACATCTACGACGCGGAATCGCTGGGACTGATTGATCTGGAGGACGAAGACTGATGGCAAGCAAAGAAAAGTTCGTGGAACCGATAAAGAAATCATACAGCGTGAAGAATCTGCTGAACGGCGACAGCCTTCAGGAAGCACTGCACGGCATCCGGAACATTCAGACGATGCTGTGGGAGACGATGCCGGATGAACACTATGCACAGGTCGAAAGACACTTCGACGTGGCGATCGCGTCAATGATGGCGCATCTGATCGGCGTTCCTGTCGAGGATCCGCGCGAAGACGAACACATGGAAGAAGGCGACGGCGAGGAAAAGCCGCCGCCGGAATCCGGATTCGATCGGCAGGAACTGCCGTATGACGCATTCGGAGATTACAGCGTGTTCAGGAAAGGAGGGAAAGAGCATGGAAGGGATGACACTGACGGATGACCGTGTAATCTGCGACAGCTGCGGACAGCAGACGGACGTCGAACTGTGGACGCGGCAGATCGCAAAGGACAGAAACGGTTATGACGTCACAGAACAGTATTTTGAATGCAAAAACTGCGGGAAGCACTACACCGTCGGCGTGTACGACAGACAGATGCGGCTGGACATCCAGAAGCGAAGGCAGATACAGGCACAGATTCGCCTGCACAGGCAGATCGGCAGCAGGCCGGGCACGATCCAGCACTTCATCCGGAAGGAAGAGAACCTGAAGGACAAGATGCTGCGCAGATCGCAGGAACTGAAGGAACGGTACAGGGAGGAATGCGGAAATGGCACTGACAATTCTGACAATCATTAAATATGCGCTGATCATCATCGCGTCGATCGTCGGGCTGACGGTCATGGCGATCATGACGGTCATGATGGGATTATATTTGATCCTTGTGTGGGCGTCCTGGAACAGCGACTACGAATAAGCGGGATCAAGCAGGAAGGAGACGGAAAGAACATGAACAAGGTCATTTTGATGGGGCGCCTGACGCGCGATCCCGAAATCAGGTGGACACAGGAACAGGATCAGATGTGTATCGCCCGTTTTACACTGGCGGTCGACAGAAGGCAGAGAAGGCAGGACGGGCAGCAGGCCGCAGACTTCCCTTCGTGCACGGCCTTCGGCAAAAGCGCCGAATTCTGCGAAAAGTACCTGAAGAAGGGAACGAAGGTCGTCATCACAGGACGCCTTCAGACGGGATCCTACACGAACCGCGACGGGGCGAAGGTATACACGACAGACGTGATCTGTGAAGACATCGAGTTCGCAGAAAGCAAGTCGCAGGACGGCAGCGGGAACCAGCAGGCAGCGGCAGACGGTCACAGCGCCGGGCATGAGCCGCGACAGCAGGAAATGCAGACAGATGTGGACGGATTCATGAACATTCCCGACGGGATCGATGAAGAACTGCCTTTTTCGTGATCAGGATGAAAGAAGGTGATGACATGAAGATCTGGAAGGCGATCAGGACGGCAGCGGCGCGATTCTTCGGCATCCGGCAGCGGGAGCAGGAGCAGGAAAGCGAAAAACAGCAGCAGGACGACGCACAGAACGGCGCACAGAGCGGCGAAAGCGTGCAGGCGGGTATTTCATCACAGGAAGCAGAAAAGGCCGTCACAGAGGACACAGGGCGGCAGGAAGAGGGCGAAAAAGAACTTCCGGCAGAGATCCAGACACTTCCGGAAGCTACCATGAAGCAGATCCGCGAACTGATCGAATACGAAGAGCGGATCAGCCAGATCGCAGACATGACAGGCGCAGATCCGGATCTGATCAAAAGTCGCATCGAAGAATATGCGAAGATGAAGGAGAAGACGCCGCTGGAAGCCGCGAACGAAGTGAAGGCTGCGCTTCATCTGCGGGACGCATACGTCGAAGCGGCGAAGGCCGCGAACGAAATGATGCAGGATCTGGCGCGGCGCTTGGGCGAAGCGTTCGACCGGCTGGGCGACATCGTGAAGGACATGGCGGAAGATCTGGACAGGATCGTGCAGCAGGCGCGCGAAACGCTGATGACAAGCGAGAAGCGCAAGGCAGAAATCAGGGCATGGCGCAGATACTACGAAGCCAGGGCGAAAGCATCGAACAACTACAGGCGGATGCACGGCCTGCCGATGGTAAGAAGGCCGCGCCGCAGATATGGAAGAAGATCAAAGCCGCCTGACGGCAGCGGCAGAGGGACGGAAGAACGAAACTATACAAACGGGGAGTGATGACCGAATGCAGCAGGAAGACAAAGAAGTGGAGATCCGGAAGATCGTGCAGGACACGATGGAAGCCGAAAGGAAGATCCAGCGGAACAGGATCCTGTATAATACGCGGATCCTGATGGAACAGTACATCGAGATGCGAAGGCATGTCGAGAATGCTATATCCGAAGTCGAAGAGATGGACGCGACAGAATTCGAATCACTGATGCAGGAGAACACGCACCTTGAAAGCGTGCGGCGGACAAAGCTGAAGACGGCGATGATGATCGCGAACATCGACAGAGCGATGGAGGAACTGCGGCAGGAGTATGAAGACAACCGGATGCTGTACAAGTACGAAGCCTTCCGGCTGCACTATATCGACGGGAAATCATTCGAAGAAGTGGCAGAGATCCAGAACTGCGGAAAGAACACGCCGTCGCGCTGGTCAAAGGAACTGATCAGGAAGATGTCGGTGAAGCTGTTCGGGATCGAAGGCATCGAAAAGTGGTGAAGGATTAAAACCGTTTCACATGAAACGAAATAATTCCCGGTCAAAATGTTGGGGAAAAGCTGGGGTTTTAATGGTGGGACGGACGAAGTAAAATGGTAGCGTGGAAAGTTGCAAGAGGGAAGCAGCTGCGGACGAATTCGCAGCTGCTTTTTTCTATGCCATTTTCGTCCATCCACAGCGGCACGCACTGTCATCCGGAAGGGTGGCAGCGGCGTGTTCGTGTTCAGGAAAGAAGGTGAAAGAATGCTGTGGCATAAATGCAGATGCGGCGCACTGATCCCGCAGGGGATCCAGAGATGCCCGGACTGCGAAGCAGGCAGCAGCAGGCAGATGTCGCGGCATATGGAATACAACCTGTACAGGCGGAACAAGAAGACGGCGCAGTTCTACATAAGCAAGGAATGGCGCGGCCTTCGGGCGTTCGTGATCAGCAAGTACGACGGGCTGGATCTGTACGCCTTCTATGTCCAGAAGAAGATCGCGACGGCTGACATGGTGCATCACATCGTGGAGGTCGAAGAGGACTGGAACAGACGGCTGGATCCGACGAATCTGTTCCCGTTATCGAATCAGAATCACGGGATCATATCCGCACTGTATGACAAGGACGAAGCCACAAAAAAAGAGACGCAGGCACAGCTGCGGGACATTCTCCGGACGTATTGGGAAGGGCATGGGGGGATCGAAAAAGTTTTCAGCAATCCCTATTAGTCGCGCCCATCCTATTCTGTGGAGAAAACTCCCCACGAAAAAACCAAAATACACGGCCTGCGGGCTGATGTGGTCATAATCTGACACATATCCGCAAGGAATGCAGCGGGAAAGGAGGTCGAAATGTCAGGACAACGACAGCCGATTTCGCTGATTCAGGCGAAGGGAAAGAAACATCTGACGAAAGCAGAGATCGCGGAAAGGCAGCGGACGGAAGTGAAAGCGCCCGCCGACAAGGTCACGGCGCCGTCATACCTGACGCCGACGCAGAAGAAAGCCTTCCGGAAGACGGTGAAGGAGCTGCGCGCGATCGACCTGATTTCGAATCTGGACGTGGACGCGCTGGCACGATTGGTCATCGCACAGGAGAAGTACAAAGAGATCACGCAGCAGATCGCACAGCTGCCGCTGATGGTGGACATGCCGATCGAGACGAAGGAGAAGGACGAAGACGGGCGTCCGATCTATCAGACGATCAAAGTGGTGAACAGCCAGGTCGAGCGTCTGGCGATCATGCAGGACAGGTACTTCAGACAGTGCAGGCAAGGCGCGGCGGACTTCGGGCTGACCGTGTCTTCCAGATGCAGACTGATCGTTCCGAAAGCGCCGGAAGCGCCGAAGGGAAACAAATTTGACAAGTTCGCATAATGCGGACGGGGCGCAGTAATGCAGGACAGGACAACACAGTACGCTGCGGACGTCCTTGCGGGAAAGATAACAGCCGGGGAAATGGTGAAGCTGGCCTGCAAGCGCCACATGGAAGATCTGGAAGCATCGAAGGCCGCGCCGTACAGGTACTACTTCGACGTCGAACAGGCCGAAAGGATCATCGACTTCGCGGAGACACTGACGATCGCGGAAGGCGAAGAACAGGATCAGGTGCAGGCGTATCCGTTCCAGTGCTTCATTCTGGGATCACTGAACGGATGGAGAACGAAAGCAGGCAGTCACAGGCGCTTCAGAACGTCATACGTGCAACTGGGACGTCAGAACGGTAAATCCTTCCTGAACGGCATTCTGGCGGCATACTACGGCAATTTCGACCGCTACAGATACGGGCAGATCTATTGCACGGCGACAAAGAAGGATCAGGCGCTGATCGTCTTCAATGAGATCGTGAAGTTCATCAGATCAGATCAGGATCTGGAAGAGTGCTTCGACATACACGAACACAATTCAACAATCGACTGCCGGAACACATACAGCAAGATCAAGGCGCTGTCGGGCGACACGAAGTCGATCGACGGCTTCCGTCCGTATCTGGGAATCGTGGACGAATACCACGCCCACAAAGACGACCAGATGTACAAGCTGCTGGAAGGCGGCATCAAGAAGATGAAGTCAGCGCTGATCAGCGTCATCACCACAGCGGGCTTCGACCTGAAGTCGCCGTGCTTCGCGCTGTATGAATACTGCGCGAAGGTGCTGAAGGGCGTCACGAAGAACGATTCGCAGTTCATCTACATCGCGCAGATGGATGAAGGCGACGACATGTGGACGCCGAAGAACTGGATCAAGGCGAATCCGATTCTGGAATATGATCCGGAAGCGCTGGAAAACATGGTTCCGATCGCAGAGACGGCGAAGGAGATGGGCGGATCTTCGCTTCGTGACTTCATCGTCAAGCAGCTGAACATGTGGATCCAGTGGACGAACGACGTCTACATCAAGGACATCGAACTGTGGAAGGCCGGGAAGACGGACAAAACGATCCAGAACCTGAAGGGGCAGAAATGCTATGTCGGCCTTGACCTGTCATCCGGCGGCGACCTGACGTCGATCGCGTTCGTGTTCACATCGATCAGGGACGGCGTCCGGAAGTATTACGTCCACGTGCACAGCTTCATCCCGAAGCGCCGCGTGGAAGAACACATCCGCACGGATCGCGTGCCGTATGATCTATGGATCCAGCAGGGACTGATCACCGTCACGGAGACGATGGGCGGCGTGAAGACCGACTACAAGTACATCCTGTCGTACCTTCAGACAGTCGTGAAGGCGCTGAATCTGGACGTTCAGTTCATTTGCTACGATCCGCACAACGCGTCCGCATTCCTGACGGATCTGGATGCGCTGGGATACGACAGCGTGGCGATCACGCAGTCGGCGAAGGCGCTGAACGATGCGACAGTGGACTTCCGGCTTGAAATCGAATCCGGAAACGTCGAGCACGACGGGAACGAGATGACGACGTGGTCGATCGCGAACGCGAAGACAGTTTCGAACAGCTTCGGGGAAATCAAGATCGACAAGGAATACCAGACGGAAAGGATCGATCCGGTCGACGCGATCATCGACGCCTGGACGATGGCGATGAAGGGAGAAGTGAAGCCGGATGTGAATGAAAGTGTGGAAATGTGGCTGAAGATGTACGAATCAAGCAGAGCAAGAAAAACGGAAAGGGGGTGATGAAGATTGAAATGGTGGCAGAAGATCAGGAACTGGTTCAAGAAGACATTCCTGAACCAGACGATCGAATCGCCGGACATGGCGGAAGAATCCTTCCTTGAATGGCTGGGAATCAAGAAGAAGAACCGGAACGGCGCACTGTCGGAAGTCACATACTTCACGTGTCTGAAGATGATGTCGGAAACCGTCGCGAAACTTCCGTGGAAATACTACCAGAAGACAGCGAACGGCATCGCCGAACCGGAACTGAATGACGTGGCGAAGCTGCTGAAATACAGGCCGAATCCGTTCATGACGCCGACAGCCTTCTGGAATGCGGTCGAGATGAACAGGAATCACTTCGGGAACGCCTACGTGTACGTCAGATCTAAGTTCAGCAGGAAGCGATACGGCGGCGAATACAAGGTGCTGGATCTGTGGGTCATGCCGTCGAACTGCGTGCAGATCGTCGTCGACGATGCCGGATACTTCGGCGGAGCCGGGAAGATCTGGTACGTGTACAGCGATAAGTACAGCGGGCAGCAGTACGTCTTCGGAACCGACGAAGTCCTTCACTTCAAGACTTCGCATTCCCTTGACGGCATCACAGGACTTCCGGTGCAGGAGATCCTGCGGCAGACCGTCGAAGGCGCAGCGGCATCGCAGGACTTCCTGAACAATCTATACGCGAACGGCCTGACCGCGAAGGCGACGCTGGAATACACCGGTGACCTGAACGAGGAAGCGAAGCGGAAGCTGATCCAGGCATTCGAGACATACGGAGCCGGGACGAAGAACACCGGGCGGATCCTGCCGATCCCGCAGGGGATGAAGCTGACGCCGCTGGACATCAAACTGTCAGACAGTCAGTTCATCGAACTGAAGAAATATTCGGCGCTTCAGATCGCGGCTGCATTCGGCATCAAACCGAACCAGATCAACGACTACGAAAAGAGCAGCTACAGCAATTCAGAAATGCAGCAGCTGTCCTTCTACGTGGACACGATGCTGTTCGTGCTGAAGCAGTACGAAGAAGAAGTCAACTGGAAACTGCTGACGGACGTGGAACGCTACGAAGAAGGCAAATACTACAAGCTGAACGAAAAAGCGATCCTGCGGACGGACAGCGAAACACAGATAAAGATCATGGCGCAGGCGATCCAGAACGGCATCAAGAAGCCGAACGAATGCCGTCGGAAGCTGGATCTTCAGGATGCAGAGGGCGGCGACCAGCTGATCGTGAACGGAAACTTCGTTCCGCTGGCAGACGTCGGCATCCAGTACGCGCAGAACCAACCACAGCAGAACGCACAGCAGACGCGGCAGCGGCCTGTGCATAATGCAGCGCAGGAAGGCGGGACTGTTCCATCAGCAGGACAGCCGGGCGGCGCGGATCCGGAAGACACAGCCGAAACAGATCCGGAACAGAAAATAAAGCAGGAAGGAGGGAAAGACGATGGTGAACAAATACCGATTCACGCGGAAGAATCCGAAGACTAAGAAGATCGAGAACACGGGGTACATGGAGATCAGGAACGCGGCAGCGGGTGCGGAACTGTACATCTACGGCGACATCGTGTCGTCTTCATGGGATGTATGGAGCGCGGACGACACATGCCCGCAGGACATCGCGGACTTCATGAACCAGATCGATCAGAACGCAGATCTGACCGTCTACATCAATTCGGGCGGCGGTGACGTGTTCGCAGGAATCGCGATCCACAGCATCCTGTCCCGTCATACGGGGCACATCAAGGGCGTCGTCGACGGACTGGCGGCATCGATCGCATCGGTGATCCTGATGGCCTGCGACGAAATCGTGATGTCTACGGGCGCGCAGATCATGATTCACAAGCCGTCAGTCTTAGCCTACGGAAACGCGGACGATCTGACAGCACTGATCGCGGAACTGGACAAGTGCCAGCAGAGCATCACGGACATCTACATGCAGCACGCGAAGGAAGGCGTGTCAGAATCTGACATCACCGAAAAGATCAACGCGGAAACATGGATGTCTGCAACGGACGCGCAGGAAGTCTTCGACATCGAAATCGATGAACGGCCTGCTATGGCTGCGTGCGTCAGCTGGATGATGGACAGCTGGAAGAACGCGCCGAAGAACATCCGGACAGAGCGTCCGGAAGATGTCGAGAACAGGGAAGCTGAAGAAGAAGCTGACCTGATCGCAGAAATGGAACTGATGGGAATCTAAATCAAAGGAGGATCTAAACACATGAGCAAAGAAGCAAGAGCACTTCTGAAGAAGATCAACGACATGAAGAACGCGATCCGCGGCCTTCAGGGTCAGGGCAAGACGCAGGAGATGAAGGACAAGATGGATCAGCTGCGCGAGATGCAGCAGGAGTTCGACATCATGATGGAGATGGACGAAGACGAGATCGACGACATCGACGACGCCGTCAAGGGCGGCAAGGCGAAGGGAATCGAAGGCGGAGCGGCAGCGGGCGCGAAGAAGTACGCGAAGGCCGACATCGCCCGCGCATTCGTCAACCGTATCGTGTGCGGCCTGCGCAAGCGCCAGATGACAAAAGAGGATCAGGAGATCATGGACGCCATGACCGAAGCTGATCCGAACGAGGACGGCGAATCCGACGGCGGCTTCACTGTGCCGCAGGACATCCAGACCGACATCCGCGAACTTCGTAGGACTGAAAACGATCTGGAAATGTACGTCAACGTCGAGAACGTCACCACACTGTCCGGATCCCGCGTGATCGAGATCGACGCAGACAGCACACCGTGGCCTGACGTGGATGAAGGCGAAGCGTTCACCGAACAGAATACACCGAAGTTCAAGCAGATCAAATACAAGGTCGCAAAGAAGGGCGGCATCCTGAAGACCACACGCGAACTGCTTCAGGACACTGCTGCGAACATCCTGGCATACCTGAACAAGTGGATCGCCAGAAAGTCCAGGGCGACCAGAAACGCCGCCATCCTTGCGAAGCTGAACGAGATCACGACCGGGAAGGCCGTGGCGATCACCGGCGTGGACGACCTGAAGGATGTCTTCAACGTGAAGCTGGATGCAGCGATCGCGCCGTCTTCCATCGTCCTGACCAATCAGGACGGCTTCAACTATCTGGACAAGCTGAAGGATGAAGACAAGAAGTACATCATCCAGCCCGATGTCACCGACAAGACAAAGCGCCTTCTGTTCGGCGTGTATCCGATCCATGTCGTCAGCAACAAGACCATGAAGTCCGTGACTTCCGGATCCAATACGAAGTATCCGCTGTACATGGGCGATCTGAAGGAAGCCGTGACACTGTTCGACCGCGAGAAGATCACCGTGGAACTTTCTACAGAAGCCGGTGATCTGTGGGCGAAGGATCTGACCGGAATCAAAGTCCGCGACCGCTTCGATGTGCAGGCCGTGGACGAAGCTGCTGTCATCAAGGGCGAGATCACCGAAGCGATCGGCGGCTGATCGGATCCGGATGCAGATCATGAAGAAAGGAGCGGGAAAAGATGACGCTGACTGAAGTGAAGCAGTACATCCGCGTCGACTACACCGACGACGATGAACTGATCGAACTGATGCTGAACGCGACGCTGGACGAAATGAAGGAACTGATTCCTTCCTTCGATCCGGACAACATCACGAACCGCCAGAAGATCCTGATCTGCGCCTACATCAAGGAGATGTACGACAACAGAGGGAACACGACGGCACAGCCGGAGAAGATCCGGTACGCCGTCAGATCCCTTCTGCTGAAGGAAATGTTGAGGTGATGGGATGGCAGCGGCACGGATCGAGATCTACAGGAAGAACTACAGCATCGTGTCCGGGCGGCGCGTGGAAGAAGAACCGACACTGCATCATAAAGCATGGTGCGAGATAGGGAACCTTTACGGATCCGAACTGTACGGAGCGCTGGACATCCGCCTGGAAAACACGATCATCTTCGAAGTGCGGTACTGCAAAGCCATAAAAGCGATGCAGCAGCATCTGAAGGACTACTACATCAAGTTCGAAGGCGAAGTGTATGACATCTTCGCGTCGGACTTCAGGAGGAACGAACGGCAGTATGTGCAGCTGAAAGCAAACAGAAGGGACTGATGCGCGATGAAGATCACGTTCAACATGGAGGGCTTCGACCGCCTGCGGACACAGGTGGAAACACTGTCGTCAGACAGCGAGATCGCCGCCTTGAACAAACGGATCTATCAGCGCAGCGCGGACGTCACGGAACCGCGAATGAAGGCGCATATGCCGCGATCAGCGGACAATTCGAAGTCAGGCCGGAACGGGTACAGGCCGCCGGGACATGCGGCTGACAACATCCCGAAGAAAGCCACGTCACGGAAAGGCGAAGTCGGGTGGAAGCTGGACGGCGATGCGCAGAACTGGTTCTACATGAAGTTCGTGGAGTGGGGCACGTCAAAGATGCCTGCACGCGACTTCATCGAAAACACGATGCAAGAATCAGAATCGGACTACAACCAGATCGCGGAAGAAGAGTTCCAGCGGGCGCTGAACGAAAAGCTGGGAGGATGAACGAATGGACGTCATCAAAACGGCAGCGGATGCGCTGAAGCCTTTATCAGACGAAGGGATCACCGTTCAGCAGGGATGGTACGATGCCAGACTGAAGAAGCTGCACATCACGCTGTGGAAATTAAGAGACTACGCCGCCGCGCATTCCGATGATGACTGCGACGTAGAAGCCGCGACGATACAGGTCAATATCTGGTCGACAGCTGATCAGCAGGATCTGGTGAAGCGGGTGAAGAAACTGATGAAGGCGAACGGGTTCGAGTTCACGGAAGGGAACGACACCGGGGAACCGGACACGGGCGTCTTCATGAATGCGATGCGCTTCTTCTATCAGGAGGAAGCCGAAGAAGAAACGGAGGAATAAAAGAATGGCAGACACACAGACCATCGTCAGAAGCAGAACGAAGTCCTTCCGTGACATCCACGTCGCACACGTGACGAAGAACACGGAAACAGAGTACGCGACCGACACACCGACAAAGCTGGCGCGCGCGATCACCGGGAAGATCAGCGACAAATTCGAATCCGAAAAGATCTATTCGGACGACAGCGTCGAGGATACCAACATGACGTACACCGGAACGGAAGTTGAATTCGAAGTGAACGCGCTGGCGCCGCAGGACAAGTCCCGCGTTTTCGGTCATCTGTACAAGAACGGATACCTTGTGAAGAACAAGAACGACAAGGCGCCGGAAGTCGCGGTCGGATGGCGTGCGAAGAAGCTGAACGGCAAATACGAATTCTGCTGGATGTACGCCGGGCGCTTCGATCAGGGGATGGAAGACAACTACGAAACCGAAGGAGCCAGCCCCAAAACACAGACGGCGACGCTGAAGGGCAACTTCTACGAGCGCCAGATGGATGGAAACTACAAGGTCGAGGTCGACGAAGGGAACCTTCTGGAAGCGGATACAAGCGCGGCAGCGGCGATCGCGAACTGGTTCGCATCCGTACAGGAACTTCCGACATCCGGCAACTGATAACTGATCATTTTAAGGAGGGACGAAAATGGCAGCAACCAACACAGTGAAGAAAAGAAAGATCATCATCGGCGGGAAGGAATACCAGATGCCGCAGAAGATGACGACGCTGGCGTACATGCGCTATATCAAACTGCGCGACGAGATCATGGAGACGGAGAAGCAGCAGCGGCTGTACAACTACAATCAGTTCGTCGAGATGATGGACGTGATCGTGGAGATGTACGGCGACCAGTTCACACGCGACGAACTGATCAGCGAACTGTCGCCGGAAGACATCATCATGGAATTCGCGATGATGGATGTCAGCGTCGCCGCGAACGTCGACACGAAGGTGGAGAAGTTCAAGAAAAATTTTACAAGTGGCGAGTGATGCCGGAAATGACGCTGCCGTACGGAGAGGATGAACGGATCTGTGCGGCAGTGTCTGTTCGACAGTACAGGCGGTACACGGAGATCATGGAACAGAACGTCACCGAATCGATCGAAGACGCGGTCGAAGCGAATGCGCGGATCCTGTCGGAGATCTTCGGCGTGCCGATGACGCAGATCAGGAAGATGGACGCAGAAGACGTCATGACAGCGGCGAAGCAAGTGCACTTCGTCATGCAGGACGTCATCACGCAGAAGTTCCTTGATCTGAATCCGGAGCATCCGGAAGCGGTCGAGAAGGAAGCATCAGCGTTTGACGAATACGACGAAGAAAACGGATACAACGACGACGGAGCACAGGAAGAAAGAAACTTCTGGCAGATCTGCCGGGAGAACGTCGACCGGGTCGTGAAGCTGTGCATCCGGCTGATGAAGAATTCATATCAGGACTGCATGGAAGCGGACATCATGAGCCTGCTTGATTATGTGGCATTTGAGATCCGGACACTGAAAGAAAACTAAGGGAAGGAGCGGGACAGCGTGGCAACAGTAAGAATAGACATTCAGGCCGAAACACAGCAGTTTCAGGCATCCATGCGGCAGTGTTCCGCAGAGATGAAGAAGCTGTCGTCCGAATACAGTCTTGCGGCTGCACAGGCGAAGCTGTCCGGATCCGCACAGGACGGCCTTCGGGCGAAGGTCACAGAACTGACTGGCAAAGTAGGACTTCAGAAAGACATCGTCGAAAAGAACGAAGCACAGCACGCAAAGCTGAAGCAGGCGCTGGAACAGCAGAAATCGACGCACGACACGCTGAAGACGAAGGTCGAAGCGGCGAAGAAGGCGTACGAAGAAAGCGCGAAGGCCACAGGCGAAGATTCTGAACAGACGAAGAAGCTGAAGGCAGAATACGAAAATTTACAGTCACAGCTGGGAAACACAGAAAGAAGCATCCAGAAGACAGAAACAGCGATCACGAAGCAGGAAGGCGCGGTCACATCTTCAAAGGCGAAGCTGGCAGAACTGGAAGTACAGCTGCGGAACGTGAACGCGGAACTGGCACGGGCGCCGTTCGATGCCTACGCAGAGAAGGCGAACAAGATCGGCGGAACGATCACGAAGGTCGGCGAAGCGATCATGCCCGCGTCTATGGCGACGGTCGGACTGGGAACGGCAGCAGTGAAGACTGCCGCGAACTTCGACGCTTCGATGTCACAGGTTCAGGCGACGATGGGTCTGACGAAGGATTCCACGTCGAAGCTGAACGGCGAAACGGTCAACACGATGGACGCGCTGTCGAAGCTGGCGCGGACGATGGGAAAGGACACAAAGTTTTCCGCCAGTGAAGCAGCGGACGCGATCAACATCCTTGCGATGGCAGGCATGGACACGGATGACATCTATTCCGCGCTGCCTGCGACGCTGAATCTGGCAGCGGCTGGCAACATCGGCATCGCGCAGGCCGCAGACTATGCGACGGGCATCATGTCCGGCTTCGGCATGAAGACGGAAGACGCTTCGAAGGTCGCGGACGTTCTGGCGGTCACGGCATCCAGTGCGAAGGGATCCGTGTCTGACTTCGGCGCAGGACTTGCACAGGCAGCAGGCCAGGCATCCATCACAGGCCAGTCATTCGAAGACACAGCGACAGCGCTGGGAATTCTGGGAAATCACAATATATCCGCAGCTGAAGGCGGAAACATGCTTCAGCGTGTCCTGAAGAACCTGTATCAGCCGACATCGACGGCGAAGGACGCACTGGATGCGCTGGGTGTGTCCGCCTACGATTCAGAGGGCAAGGCAAGGCCGCTTCAGGACGTTCTGACAGATCTGCGGGGCAAGCTGGGCGAACTGTCCGAAGAGGACTACAACAGCGTCATGGGGCAGATCTTCGACACGGCTTCACTGCGCGGTGCGAACTTCCTGATCCAGGATTCAGGGGAAGCATTCGACAATCTGCGCGCGAAGATCGGCGGCGCATCCGGCGCGGCGGAAAAGATGGCAGAGGTGCAGCAGGACAACCTACAGGGACAGCTGACCATCCTGAAGTCACAGCTGGAAGAACTGGCGATCAGCTTCGGTGAACTGCTGATGCCGAAGATCCGCGAAGTCGTCGGCAAGATTCAGGACTTCGTGGACAAGCTGAACAACATGGACGAAGGACAGAAGCAGGCGATCATCCGGATCGGCCTGGTCGTGGCGGCAGCAGGGCCTTTGCTGGTCGCGCTGGGAAAAATGATCATATTCACGGGTCAGGTGTCCACGCAGATCGGGAACATGGTCGAGTGGTACACGAAAGCGGGCGGCGCATCCGGGATACTTGCGAAGGCACAGACCGGACTGTCGTCGGCGTTCAGCTTCCTGACATCGCCGATCGGAATCGTGATCGGCGTCATCGCCGTGCTGGTGGCGGCATTCATCCATCTGTGGAGGACGAACGAAGACTTCCGGAACGCGGTCATCGCGATCTGGGAGCGGATCAAAGGCGCCTTCCAGGAATTCGTCGGCGGCATACAGGAAAGGCTGTCAGCGATGGGAATCAGCTTCCAGTCGATCACGCAGACGATCAGTGCCATCTGGGACGGCTTCTGCAACCTGTTAGCGCCGGTATTCGAAGCAGCCTTCGGAATCATAGCGACGGTACTTGAAACAGCCTTCGGTGTCATCACGGGGCTGCTGGACGTGTTCATCGGCGCATATAACGGCAACTGGACACAACTGTGGACAGGCGTGCAGGAGATCTTCGGCGCGGTCTGGGAAGGCATCAAGGGCGTCTTCAGCGGCGTTCTGGCGGCGCTTCAGGGCGTCGCAGACGTCTTCCTGGGATGGTTCGGGACTTCGTGGACAGAACTGTGGACGAACGTGCAGGGCTTCTTCGAAGGCGTCTGGAACGGCATCAGCACGTTCTTCACGACGATCTGGACAACGATCAGCACGACCGTCACGACATTCTGCACGACCGTCTGGACGACGATCAGCACGATCTTCACGACGGTCGCGGAAACAGTTTCGACGATCTGGGAAGGAATCAAAAGCGTCATTCAGGTCGCGATCATGTTCATCGTGGAACTGATCAGCGCGGCCTTCCAGCTGATCACGGTTCCGTTCCGGTTCATCTGGGAGAACTGCAAAGAGACGATCACGGCAGCATGGGAAGCGATCAAGACCACAGTGTCGACGGCGCTGAACTTCGTGAAGGACAACATCATCACGCCGGTCATGACGGCGATCAAAACTGTGATCGACACAGTATGGAACGGCATCAAGACCGTAATCACGACCGTCATGAACGCGATTAAGACCACGGTGTCGACCGTCTGGAACGCGATCAAGACAGCCACATCGACCGTCTGGAACGCGATCAAGACAGCCGTCACGACCGCAGTGAACGCGATCAAGACAGCGGTCACGCCGATCTTCAACGCGATAAAGACCACGATCACGTCCGTGTGGAACGGAGTGAAGAGCGCGACGACATCCGCATGGAATGCGATCAAGTCAGGCGTGACGTCCGCCGTGAATGCGGTGAAGTCGAAAGTCCAGTCCGTCATGAACAGCATCAAGTCCGTGATGTCGTCGGCATGGAACAGCATGAAGGGCGCGGCGTCTTCCGGATGGAACGCCATCAAGTCGGCGATCGAAAGACCGATCAATGCGGCGAAGCAGGCCGTGGCGAATGCGATCAGCGCCATGCGGTCGAAGTTTAACTTCCATTGGAGCCTGCCGCATCTGGCACTGCCGCATCCGTATATATCCGGACACTTCAGTCTGAATCCGCCGTCAGTCCCGCACTTCGGGATCAGCTGGTATAAATCCGGCGGTATCATGACACGCCCGACAGTATTCGGAGCATCCGGGAACACACTGCTGGCAGGCGGCGAAGCGGGAGCGGAAGCGATCCTGCCGCTGAAAGCGTTCTATGATCGCCTGGGCGACATGCTGGACAAGAAGCTGGATGCACTGACAGGCGGGACGGTCGTGTATGTATACGTCACGATGGACGGCGATGTCGTCGCGGAAAGAGTATACACACGCGTCGAAAATGAATTCGTAAACAAAATACAGCGGAAGAGATAAGGAGGGATGAAACATGATCGTAAACGGCGTGGACGTCAGGGAATACGGCGCGAAGCTGCTGACGGTCGAGGAACAGCCGCCGAAGATCAGCGTCCAGAAGGAGATGATCCAGCGGGCGCTGCTTCCGACGGAGTACGAAACAGACATCCCGCTGGGAACGCTGAAGCTGACGATCTACTTCCGCGCAAGGAACCGGGCAGAACTTCAGCGGACTGTATCAAGATTCATGATGCAGTTCCGCCAGTCTGCCGTCCTGGAAGAGATCAAGGGATACAAAGGCAAATACAAAGCATACCTGACAGACGACAGTCTGACGAAGACGCTGGACCTGTCGAAGAAGATTCTGGAACTGTCGATCGACGGGTATTTCTTCGATGACGATCTGGAAATCACATTCGACGGGAAGACGTCCGGGCAGATCTTCGTGGAAAGCAGCAAGGACGCGCCGTGTGCTGTGGCGGTCACGGCGAAGCAGCAGCTGACGGACTACGTGATCACATTAAACGACGAAGCGTACATCGTCGAGACGCTGGCAGCAGGGAAGACGCTGATCATCGACGGCAGGAGCGGGAAGGCAACGATCGACGGGAAGAACGCCTTCGATCAGGTGTCGTTCTGGCAGTTCCCACGCCTGGCAGCGGGCGAAAACGATCTGACATTTTCATCCGGATCTGCGAAGGTGATGCTGACGTACACGCCGATGTGGATGTAAGGAGGGCAGCGGGATGATCCAGATATACGACGCGCTGCACAAGCGGATCGCGGCGATCGACATGATGGACGATCTGAAGATCGAAAAGACGCTGTCGTCCGGGGACAAGGAACTGTCGTTTTCATATCCGAAGAACGGCGCGGCGATCGCGGCACTGGCAGCGGAAAACTACATCCGGACGAAGGAAGACGAATACGTCCTGAAGGAGATCGAGACAGGGGCGACGAAGAACAGGTACGTCGCGAAGCTGAACATCGAGGAACTGGAACAGCAGGAATTCACATATGGATTCGCATCGGAGACACAGACGGCGCGCGCTTGCCTTGAATTCGCATTCGAGGGAACCGGATGGACGGTCGGCACGTGCACGATCACAAAGCGCCGGACGGTCGACATAGAAGACACGTGCACGGCGTGGGATGTCCTTCAGGACGTCCTGAAGACGTACATGTGCGAATGCAGCATAGACAGCATCCGGAAGGTGATCCATCTATATGAGCACATAGGAACGGATCGCGGCGCCTACTTCATGGAGGGGCTGAACCTTCGGAAGCTGACAGTGAAGTCGAACACGTACGACTTCTACACGCGGATCTATCCGATCGGCAAGGATGGCATCACGCCGGAAATCATGATCGGCGTGCCGTACATCGACAATCATCAGTACACAGACAAGATCGTGCCGAAGATCTGGAAAGATGAACGGTACACTATCACGGAAAATCTGATCGAGGACGCGCGGGCGAAGCTGGAAACAGCGTCCAGACCGTACACGGCCTACACTGCCGACGTCGCAGATCTTGCGGCACAGTCTGAAGAATACGGCCTTCTGGATTACGACATCGGCGATACAGTGTGGATCGTATCGAAGACGGAGAACACGCGGACGAAGCAGCGGATCGTGAAGATGACGGAATATCCGAAGGATCCGCAGAAGAACACTTGCGAACTGTCCAGCGTCGTGAAGACGTTCGAACAGATCCAGACGGAGACGCAGGAAAAGACACTGTCGGATGCCGTGTCCGTGTCTGAATCGAGGACGAAGCGGATCCTGCGGGGCGGGTACTGGACGACCGAAGAAGTCCAGGCGGCGATCACATCTTCGGAAGAAAAGATCGCGACATCCGTCCAGGCGATCCGGACAGAATCGCGGGATATGGCATCGGCGGCAGAGGAAGCCGCGAAGCTATACGCGGACGATGCCAACAACAAGACCGTGGAGCAGATGACGAACGAATATCAGACCATGATCGAACAGACATCCATCGACTTGAACATTTCGATCCGGTCGATGGAAGAGACGGTCACAGCGCAGGGCGAAGATCTGGAATCGTTCAAACAGGAGAACGAAACATACTTCCATTACACTGACGACGGCCTTGAAATCGGCAAGAAGCAGGACGGCGGCGTGATGCCGTTTTCCACGATGCTGTCGAACACAAGGCTGGAATTCAGACAGGACGGATCGCCGGTCGCATACATCCAGTACGACAAGCTGCACATCCTGAACGTCGAAGCTGTCAGGCGATGGTCTGTCGGAGCGGCAGAGGACGGCGGATACTTCGACTTCATATCCACACAGTACGGGATGGGTGTCAAATGGAGGGAAGCGCAGGAAGAAGAACCGGCGACGGCGAACACGCTGCGCCTGCAAACGAAGATCAGGAAGGCAGCGGCACGACCGGCTGTATATCAGCAGCTGATCGACGACAGCGGCGTCTTCCGGATGGAGGTGGCAGCAGATGGCAAATAAAACATTCAGCGTTCCGATCACAGCCGATTCGGTATTTCAGGCAGCGGCGACAGCGTCGGGGAGCGTATCAGGCGACACAACGACGATCACATCGATCGCGCTGAACGTCCCCGATGATATGTGGGCGCTGGCAGTAGGGCCGGATGACTTCCCTACAGTAACAATCATCGACGGGAAACAGTACAGATGGACGATCAAAGCAAAGAAGACTGTGCTGGGGGTCACATATGTCCAGAAGGCCACGCTGAACATCGGGACAAAGCTGGTAATCAACAAACCATTCTTCACGATAAAGTACGGAGCGAATCCTGTTTCGGATCCGTCTGAATGCGTTCGGTCATTCTATGATCTGGGACGCCTGACATATTACGAATGGGATCCGGGCGCGTCAGACATCGAGATCACGGGAAACGAATCAGTCCCGCTGAACGTAGAAAGCGGCGACAGTTCCGCATCGATTAAACTGACGACGGATGCGACATACAGGTTCACGTGGACGCTAAAGAATAAGACATACAGCAACACGAAGAAACTGGCTGCGAAGGCGACGCGGATCACGAACAGCTACAAGATCCCGAAGCTGTGGAACGAAGAACTTCCGGATTCGACGTTCGGGTGGATGACACTGAAGATCGAAAGCATCTTCGGGACACAGGTATATCAGACTATCACGAAACAGATCAAAGTGACAGTTCCGGACGACTGCGTGCCGGTGATCAATTCGGTCACGGTCGCAGACAAGGCCGGGCGCGTCCCGGCATCGTGGAACATGTTCGTGGAAGAACAGTCGAACGTCGGCCTGTCCGCCGTGAGCGTGACGCCGTCATACGGATCCGCGATCGTATCTGTCGCGATGGAAGTGGACGACAAGACATACACGGGCACGCCGACGTCACTTCCGACGTCGAAGATCTTCGAAGACTACGGGGTGAAGACGATCACGGTGACGGTCAAGGATCAGCGGGGCAGGACGGCAGAGAAGTCCGCCCGGATCACGGTCGTCGAATATGATCCGCCGACGCTGTCGGTCGATTCGATGCGCTGCGGATCTGACGGATCCATCGAGAACGAAGGCGTCTATTTTTTGGCGATGACCGACACGACATACAGCACGTGCAACGGGAAGAACAGCCTGACGCTGACCGTGGCCTACAAGCTGACAAGCAACTGGACATACGGAACACCGAAGACGATCAGTCCGGGCGAAGGGAAGACGGCAGTCTGCGGCGGAGATCTGGACACGGAATTTTCCTACGATGTGAAGTATGTCCTGAAAGACCAGTTCAACACCGTGACGGTGATCGACTTCGTGTCGACGGCGGTCTATCTGATGCACTTCCTGCATGGAGGGCGCGGCGTGGCCTTCGGGTCGAAAGCGACGCGCGAAAACTATGCGGACTTCGCATTCAATGCGATCTTCCGGGGGACGTGCGAATTTGAGAAGCCGAACGGGGAGACAGTCACGATCGCGCAGATCATAGAAAAATTAGGACTGTAGAAAGGAGGATGCAGACATGAGCCTGAACAGGGTCATCAAAAGACTGAAGATCGAGATGTCAGGATCTACGAAGCAGTATCAGGTATCGGCGAAGCAGCACGACAGGGCGACGCGGTACGTCGAAATCCAGCTGCTGAATCAGGGCGAAGAATATGAGATCCCGCCCGGATCGAACGTCACGGCCTACATCAAGAAGCCGGATCTGAAGCGGGCATATTCGCCGTGCACGTTTTCCGGGTCTGTCGTCACGATGGAACTGACGTCGCAGACGCTGGCGGCAGCGGGGACAGCACTGGCAGAAATCGAAGTGAAGTCCGGGGACATGACCGAAGTCATCACGTCCTGCACGTTCGAAATCGAGATCGAACCGTGCGTCAAGGATGAAGACGCCATCATATCCGGCGACGAAATGTCACTGTTCGACGCGACCATGAAGGCATACGCGGAAGCGGAAGCCGCCCGCGTGACCGCAGAGAACGCCAGAAAGACGGCAGAGAACAGGCGCGTCAGCGCAGAGACAAGCCGCGCAAATGCGGAGAACGCCCGCGTGACCGCAGAGAACGCCCGCGTAACCGCAGAGAACGCCCGCGTCGAAGCAGAGAACGCCCGCGTGACCGCAGAGAACGGACGCGTCACAGCGGAGAACACGCGGCAGGAGAACACGACGATCGTCCTGAATAAGGCGAACGAAGCCGTGGAGATCGCAAGCCAGATCAATGAAGCGTCGTACATCTACGACAGCGACAACGATGTGAAATATGCGTATGCGATCTACGCGCAGCGGGGCGTCCCGCACATGTCACTGACAAAGATCACAGCATAAAGGAGGAACAAGAAAATGGCAGACATGGATCTGATTTTCCCTTCGTGGACACAGCACGAACGGATCGCCGCCGCGCTGGAATCGATCGCGCTGAACGGCGGGTCATCTGATGCGGCTGTCCTTGACGCGGCGTGCAAAAGCGTCCTGGACGGAACGAACACCACGCGCGTCTTCTGGGAATTCTATCCGCGCGCAGCGGCAGCAGGAGAGACAAGCAAATATAAGATCCTTGAAAGATTCGCAAAAGCAGCGGCGCAGGCGTGGAACAGCAAGGCGTACACGCTGCGAAGCTATGATGCAGCAGTATCCGGAAACACGGCGATGACGCCGCTGGACGATCTGGAAGGAAAGAGCGCCGCGCAGCTGTGCACGGCATCCGATGCCGCCGTCGAAGATTGGGCGGACGAAGATCCGATGACATGGTACATCCGGGCGAATGCGATGTCCCTGGAAGATGGAACCATGAACATCACATACTTCGAAGGCGAAGACGGCTTCGACATCACAGGCGAAGACGCGCCCGTCTGGACGTTCGCGCTGGCATTGTGGATCAAGGAATGGAACGACGGTTCATTCAATTTCATCAGCTTCAGGACGACCAAAGGCGCGGGATTCTATCCGGACGCCGGGGATGTCGCACCGGACGGAACGAAGCGGGCGCTGACATGGCATCCTTCATTCCCCGGCGGACTGAACAGCAGCGGCGCACTGACATCCGGCGCAGGCATCAGGCCGTACAACTTCGCCAGCGCGACCGCAGGCATCACAGCGGCGCGGAAGATGACGATCTATGAAGGACTGTGGAATGACTGCGATACAAGATGGATCCTGCGGATGTGGCAGCTGCGGCACTTCGATCTGGAAAACAGCAACATCGCGAACGGCTGCATCAGCTACGACAGACAGTACCAGGTAGCGAAGGCAGAAGAAAATGTGAAGCGCGTGATCCTGTCGACGACGCAGGCCGCGAACCTGATCGTCGGTTCGACCGTGTCAATCGGCGACATGGGATCGTCCACGAACAAGGACAGAGGACAGGCACACATGCGGAACATTCTGGATCTGGTCAAGATCAGTTCCATCGAAACCGTCACGATCGACGGCGACGAACTGGCAGCGGTCGGCATAGAGACGGAAAGCGCATTCACCACGACAGCGACGACATACATTTCGACGATGCCGTGGCATTCAGGCGCGACAGAACTTCTTCCGGGAAGGAAGGACGGATGCCCGCACGGGCTGACGGATGGAACGTCGCCGCTTCGTGTGGCTGGCGTGGAAGTCCTGGACGGCGCATATGCGGTCGGCCTGGATCCGCTTTATACCGTCACGGCGAACGCTGTGTCTGATTGGGATTATTCGATCTACGAATGCCGCGACAGTCAGAATCTGGCGGGATCCGTGACATCGAACTACGAAGACACTGGCCTGCTGTACGAAGGAATGAAATCCGGCTGGAACTATGTGAAGTCCTTCATGAAGACAAAGAAGGGCGTCCTGTTCCCGGAAGAGGTCGGCGGATCAGCGACGACCTACTTCAAGTCGGCCTTCAGCGGTCCCGGCTCCGCCGGGGTTCGCTGCCGGTGGCGGTTCGCGTCCTTGGACAGCGGGGCGCTTGCCGGGCTGGCGTGCGAGTATGGCCACAACGCGCCCGGTAACGCGAGCTGGCGCAGCCGTCCGCGGCTTTGTGGAGCGGGTAAAAAGCGGGGTGAATGGACGTCGTAAGACGTCCAGAGGGGGAAGTCCCCTGATGTAACTATAAACAAACAGGGTATGCAGGCGCGGGATCGGCCTTCAACGGTACCGGCTCCGCCGGGGTTCGCTGCCCGTGGCGGTTCGCGAACTTGAACAACGGGGCGAATGCCGGGCTGGCGTGCGAGAATGGCAACAACACGCCCGGTAACGCGAACTGGAACAGCCGTCCGCGACTTATTTTCATGAAGGCAGGCGAAAGTCTGCTGATGTGCGTCTGCATATCCATGCGCAAGCAAAAATCAGTAAAACCGGAATCTTCGAAAGGGGAACACGCAGCTGTGGGCTGCGCGTGCGGCAAGTAGTAACAAGGCCGGATCTGCTTTAAGGTCAGACCGCAACCGAACGCCGCTTCACAAAATAAAGAATTATGCACACGAAGAGATACAGGAAGCTGTCCCTGAAGCTATGCGAAGAAGCAGTCGAAGAATGTTTCAAAAGCAAATGGAAGCACCGCGACATTCTGGTATTCATCGAGAAGTACGCCGGAATCGGAAGGACGGAAATCCTGATCGACGATCTGTCCGGATCCAGACGTGTGAAGGAAGAAGCGATCCATTCGATCGGGCTGATGCTGTACGGCGTCGTGGAAGATCTGGTCGAATACGGGATCGAACCGGACGACATGGAGCCGCCGACGATCCGCCAGCGTCCGGACGGCATGACAGGGAAGACACGGGACATCGCACTGTTGTCCATCCTGCATCAGCTGATCGGACACATCGAAAAGCTGATGATCGAACCGCTGATCAACGCGCGGCTTCTGCCGACGCAGCACGCCAGCATTCCGGGACGCGGTCAGACGCTGCTGAAGGATCAGGCGCACAGATACCTTCTGAAGGAGACGGTCGGCGTCAGGTACATCCAGAAGACGGACGTCGTCCACGCATACGCGACGCTGAAGTATCAGGTCTGCGTGGACATCCTGAAGAAGGAGATCCCGAAAGCGAAGGCCGCGATCGTCCTGCTGGAATATCTGGGACGGATCGCGCCGGACGGGCATCTGATCATCGGCGGGTACATCGATGCCTGGCTGTTCAATTTCGCGATGTCCTACGCGATCCGCGACCTGTATGCACAGGGAACCACGCGGCGCGGGAAGAAGATCCCGTACGTGATCCGCACCGTCACCTTCATGGATGACTTCGCGCTGATGTCCAGATCCATAAAAGGGATGAAACGGGCGACGAAGCATCTGGATAAATACTTCCGGGAGAAAATGGGGATTGAACTGAAGACGACATCCGGAATCAGCAAGATCCTGACAATCGAAGAAGAAAAGCGACGGCGAAGCCTTCCGGGAAAAGCGCAGCGCGGCGTTCCGATGCTGGACATGGCGGGATACAGGATAAGCAGGACGCACATCACGATCCGCAGGCGCGTCTTCCGGAGGGCAAGAAGACAATTCATTAGAGGATACAGGGAGCTGACAGAAACAGGCACGCTGCGGCGAGATAGAGCGCGGAAGATTATCTCATATAACAGCTATGTCATTCAAACGGATTCAGACGGCCTGATTGAAAAGTATCACATAGATGACCTGATGCGGACCGCCAGGGAAATAAATGCATTTTATCAGCGGCTGGACCAGTAGAAAAGAAAGGAGTGGCTGCATGTATTACAAGAGCGACGCGGCAGAGAAGCCGCAGAAGGTGACACTGGAACATCTGCCGGGCGGGAAGATATTCGTCCGTCTTGCGGACAATATCCAGCCGTACAAACAGGAGGATCAGCCGGATCGGACGATGTACCGGTTCGATGAAGTACAGTTCTTCATGCCTGACGGCAAGGCCGCGACGGCGCAGGAGATCGAAGAGGACTTCGCGAAGTGGTGGCAGTACGGAATGGACGACACGCATCCGGATCCGGATCCGCCAGCGCCCGAAGAAGAAGCGATGACGCGGGCGCAGCTGACGAAGATCGTCAGCGAGCAGAAAGAGCAGATCGCCATGCTGGAAGAGTGCATCATGGAAATGTCTGAAGTGGTGTATGAATGATCTGGCGGGCGTTAATGCAATTATTCTATGGAAAGGAGGTCGACACGATGATGGCCATGTTATGGGCACAGAAGATCATTCTGGGAAAGAAGACATTCGCGCAGGTTCCGCGCCTTCTTAAAGACCAGGTCCGCGAGATCCTGATCGAAAGCGGCATGGAAGAGCTGATCGTCGAAGAGGAAGAGTGACAGGAAAGGATCAGGAAAGCATGAGCGAAAGGGACACGCCGCCGTGGGATGGCGGCTCCGGCGGACTGCTGGAAGTCGTGGACATGATGTGCGAAGTCACAGACACGATGGCGCGGATCATCCGGAAACAGGCGGAACTGATCGAACGGACGAAAATGGAAGAAGCTATCCGGGAAGACCTGCGCCGGGCGCGGGAAGACGCGGACAGGCAGCTGGACAGAATAGAACACAAACTCAGGAGGACATGAAGAATGACACCACAGTGGGCCGCAGTTGTTATCTCTGTGCTGGCGCTTTTGTTTTCGATCTACAACGGGAATAAAGTATCCGGGAAAGACGACCGCAAGGAAGCGGAAGAAGTCGGAAAGCAGGAAAGTGCAATCCTGACAAAGCTGGAGATCATCCAGAATTCGCTGATCGAGGTAAAGCAGGACATCAAATCCCACAAAGAGGAGATGGAGCGCGTGAACGAGCGGACGATCAGGACAGAAGAAAGCATGAAGTCTTTGCACAAGCGGGTCGACCGGATGGAATCACTTCTGCAGATTCGGCCGGATGCGCCGGGAAAGAAAACAGTATAAACGAGGCAGACGCGGGAGGCCGGGCAAGCCTTCCGCGTATTAAAAAAACCAGGAGGAATCATGATCAACTGGAAGGTAAGGATTAAAAATAAATGGTTCTGGCTTGCATTCATCCCTGCGGTCCTGACACTGATCAGGGCAGTCGCGGCGCTGTTCGGGTTCCAGATCGACACCGAAACAATCAATGCACAGCTGACCGCTATCATCGAGGCACTGTTCGCCGTGCTGGTGATCATGGGCGTCGTCGTAGATCCGACGACGAAGGGCGTGTCAGATTCTGACCGCGCCCGCGAGTACGACGAGCCGAACTGACCGCCAGGCACCACTAAAGAAGGAGGACAAGAATGTACTACACAGGCTATGACTTCGAAAGCGCGAAGGAATACAAGACACTGGACGGCGCAAAGAAGGCAGCGGACAAGAACGGCATGAGCGTGTACGACGAAGATGCTGTTCAGATTTACCCGGAACCCGTCGAGGATTCAAAGGGAGAACAGCAGGAGGAAGAGACGGCAGCAGTCGGCGAAACCGCACAGGAGCAGGAAGGCGGCCAGCAGCAGGAGGCGCCCGACGAAAAGCCTGCAGAGGAACAGGAAGTCCAGGAGCAGGAGCCGGACGGGATCAAAGAAGAAAGCGTGACCGGCGTGGTTCGCCGCGTGTTCGACGGAAAGCTTCGCCTGCACAGGGCGCCGTCTTTTTCTTCCGACACCGTCTGCGGCGTCACCAAATTCGACGAAAGAAGGGTGACACAGAAGGCCACAACGCCGGAAGGCGTCATGTACAAGACGGCAAGTGGCTACTATGTGAGCGGCCGCCCGGAACACGTGGAATTTATTGCTGACTAATCTGCAGGGCAGACGGAGGGAACACGATGGCGTGTACAGTATGGGATTTTTTGGAAGCACTCACAAAGTACGACGGGAGCGATTCAGCACACGAAGACGTGATCAAAGACCTGAACGGCTTCGGGCATCACGCCACAATGAAAGACGCATGGTGCACTGAAACCTTGATGGCGGCCATGCATCGCGCCGGCGGGATCGACCTGATCGGAGGATATGCGCAGATCAGCGGGACGCTGAAAAAGAACGCGCAGAAGAAGGGCATCTGGCACGGCGGGACTAATGGAATCCTTCCGGGCGATATCCTTGTATTTGGATCCAGCGGAAAGCCAAACCATACAGAAGCAAATGTCGGCTTCTACATCGACGTGGCCGGGAACTACAACGGAGGCTGCGGACGGCGCAGCTACAAAGGCAGGTCCGTGATCGGATACGTCAGGCCGAAGTACAAGGCGATGCCCGACATGACAAACCTGCAGATCGCAATCGCGGCCGCGGACTGTATTCTGAACGTCTACAGTTCGGGCGATACGAGAATGAAGCAGCTGTCGGTGTTCGGAAAGAAGAACGCCGAAAAGATCCAGGACGAAGTCGACCGGGTGTGGAATGATATCGACAAGACCGTATTCGACCTGGCCGTCTATGTGATCGCCAACCATGCAGGAAAAGGAAAATACAGGAGAAAGCGCCTCGGAAATTGGGCGACTGCCGTCCAGGATAAGATCGACGACATCTACGCGCTGAAAGGAAGGACGAACGCGGAGGCCGCACAGCTGGTTCTTCAGGACAAGTTCGGGACCAACGCGATCCGGGAACTGCTCCTTAAGTTCTGCGGCTATGATCCCGCGGCAGTGCAGAAGGAAGTAAACAAAGCACTGCAGCAGCCTGCCGCGGCCACAGGCACGTCAGTATCCGGCAGGATCATTTCTCTGTTCAGGGACAAGGACCGGAGCACAAAAGAAATTGACGGCCTGCAGGGGGATCTTGTGATCGTAAAGGACGACGCAAAAAGCGCCCTCATTATGGACGCATTCAAGACCGGCGCCATGGACAGGATCAAGGAAGAGATCAAAGACTGCGACCGCGTGGACCTGTACATCAGCCACCCTCACAGCGACCATATGTCGTCCAACGCGAACGCTCTGGTAAAGGCGAAGCGGATAAAACGGTGCTATGTTCCTGCTGAAAGCACCATCGCCGGCGAATACAAAAACAGGTACAAGACCCTGCTGGCCGACTGCAAGAAGTACGGGACGGAAGTTGTCGTCCTGAAGCAGGGCAGCACATTCGACACCGGGAAGATTCATGGGACGGTCGTCTTCCAGCAGACAGGGAGCAGCACGGATTCTACAAACATGCGGTCCCTGTGTACCCTGATCGAAGTCGCCGGGATCCGGATGCTGACATGCGGCGATCACCACTGCGGGAAAAAAGAATCTAAATTCGACCCTGCAAAAGTCGGGCATGTCGATGTCTACAAGACCAGCCACCACGGATTATATACAGGAGACACGGAAAGCTTTATCAAGGCCATCAGCCCCGACTGGATCCTGCACACCGGATGGAAGTCCTGGCCGATCGGGACGATCGGAGTGGACGCGAAGACAAAAGCCGCACAGAAAGCATATCAGAAATATGGAAACCTGCTCCCCGGCGACGTATGCGGACGCACAGAGCTGACGATCGCGGGCGGAGTGATCACGGCGAAGGGTGAAAAGAACATGGTCGGAAAGACCGTCACCTATATGCTGGCGGGCAAGAAATACCAGAAGACCGTGCACGTCTGCGAAAAGGCGGCATTCAGGCAGGTGAAGACGATGATCCCGCGCGGCGCGTCGATCGCTTGAACATCAGAAGACGGAGGTTTTTATAATGAAAGAAGTCATGAATGGCGTAGACATCGCCAGCTATCAGGCGGGAATGGACTGCACAAAGATCGAAGCGGACTTCGTGATCGTGAAGGCTACGCAGGGCACCGGCTACACAAACCCGTATTTTTCGAAGCACTACGCGCAGGCCGTAGCAGCCGGGAAGCTGGTCGGCGCCTACCATTACGCTTCAGGCGGCGACGCGAATGCAGAGGCGGACTATTTCCTTCGGATCGTCGGACACAGGGCCGGAGGCTGCGCGCTGTTCCTGGACTGGGAACACAACCGTTACGGCGGCGAAAACTGGGTGTTCAATACATCCAGGGAAGTCGAATGGGTCGCGAAGTTCATGCAGCGCGTCCACGACAAGACAGGCGTGTGGCCGCTTCTGTACACTTCGGCATCCGTGACGCGCCGGCGCGACTGGTCGCCGGTCGCGAAGCACTGCGGCCTGTGGATGGCGCAGTATGCAGATTATGACATCACGGGCTACCAGGGAAATCCGTGGACCGACGGAAAGCCTTGCGGGGCATGGGGAAGGAACATTGCCATCCATCAGTACAGCCCTTCTGGATCCATCAAGGGATACAGATGCACGAGACAGCACGGCCTTGACATGAACATCGCATACATGACAAGGGACCAGTGGCAGGCATACGCAAGAGGAGACGCGAAGGCAGCGGCACCAAAGAAGACGTTCCCGGATCAGTCAGACAAGCAGCTGGCGGTCAAGGTTCTGCTGGACATCTACGGCAGCGGGGACACACGCAGAGAGAAGCTGGCGGAAAGATGGTCGGATGTCCAGGATATCGTCGACTTCTACATGGAAAGCCCTGGCGACATGCTGACCGCGATCGTCGGATACCTGGGGAAAGTCGCACCGGAAGTCCTTAAAAAGGAGTAAGGGAAATGGCTGCATACAAGGTAAAGCTGACGACCAGGGCGAAGCCGGTAAAGGTAAAAGGGAGGACCATTCTGGCGATCGAGCCGGAGGACTACACAAAGGAACAGGTGAAGGCCCTGCGCGCAGCGGGGTACACCGTCCTGGGATATTTGTCCATCGGATCAGTATCGAACGAACGCCCGTACTACAAACGCCTGGAGCCGTACAGATTGAGCCGGCTTCCTGACTGGAAGCATGAATGGTATTTAGACCTGCGCGAAGAAGAAGCCCGCAAGTGGTGCGTCGAGCGCGCGAAAGAGATCAAGGACCTGGGATGCGTCGGATGGTGGATCGATAACACCGACCTGCTGGAATATCATGACAGCAGGGAAATGTATGCGGCGATCACGACCGTCCTGCAGGATATCAAGGCAGCATGCGGCGGGGGCTACATCATGATCAACGGCGGGCAGGAATATCTGGACCGCCTCATGGATGCGGATCCGAAACACGAAGGCTTCCCATGGATCAATGGCGTGACACAGGAGGAAGTATACAGCCGGATCAAATCGTATTCAGGAAAGGGAAGGTTCGGCACGCAGACCAAAAAGCAGCACGAAGAATACAAGAAGCATATGCGCAGGGTCAAGCGCCACAAGATGGAAACATTCCTGCTGGAGTATACAGAATCAAAGACGCTGATCAAGCGGATCAAAGCATTCTGCAAAACCTACGGCATGACCGGCTACTATATCGCCGCAGACGTCAATCTGTAGAGCATAGAGACATTCTGGATCCGGAAGACTATGCAGATAAAAACACGGCACCAGCCTGAAAAGGCGGCGCCGTGTTTTTGATTATCTGCGTTCTATTGTAAATGTAACAATGATCACGTGGCGGAACAGCCGAATGCTGAAAATGTTCGACCGTACCCCGCGCAGTGGAATAGACGGGTCAAGGGACGAACCCCCGTCCCCGTCCAGATCCGTCAGCGTGACCTGCTTTTTGTTCACGCCGTCGGGCCTGTAGTTGAATGTGATCGTAAGTTTATCGTCGTACAGGTAAATGGCATTTACAAAGGTGTCGACGATGGCCTTCCGGTCTTCTTCGCGGTCCGGATCCGCGTCGCGGAAGCGCAGGAGAAAGAATTCGATCCGTTCACGGGTCAGGCGCGGGCCGAGTGCCAGTTCCGCCTGGGCGATGGATTTGTTCAGCGCAGCCTTCTGATCTTCAAGGGACTGCAGGCGGATGACCAGGGCTTCAGAGACTGCGCCGGCTTCCATGGCGCGGACCAGATTGGAGATCCCGCGTTCAGCTTCACGGAGCTGCGCCCGCAGGCCTGCAGTTTCATCCGCGGCTTTGACTTCTTCCTGGTAGTAGCGCCAGGCCGCGTCGACGATCTGGCCAAACAGGACATCGTCATGCAGCAGGTTCAGGATTTCGGAGATGACAAGAGGTTCGATCCAGTCCTGCCTCACGTTCTTCTTTTTGCACGTCCCGCCCTTCTTTCGCCGGTCCGCACATGCATAATAACCATACTTGTTACCGTGCCGGTTGATGCCGGACATGCCGATCATCATGGATCCGCAGTGCCCGCAGAAGATCTTGCCGGTCAGTAAATAAGTGGAATAGTCCCACGCATGCGAGGGCATGCGTTTGTTGTTCTTCATCATGATCTGCACCTTTTCAAAAGTCTCTTTATCTACGATGGCCGGGATGGCGTCTTCGTCGTGGATGATGTCCTTGAAGGAATATGTCCCGATATAGCGTTCGTCCTTGAGCATGCGCGGCAAGGTCGTCTTTGTGAACTTTGTCCCGCGGCCGTTCCGGATCCCGGATTCATCGAGCCAGGCCAGCAGGGTCGAGATCGTTTCCCCTTTGGCGTACCGTTCGAAGATCTGCCGGGCGATCACTGCGCGTTCCGGATCTATTTCATAGGACTTGTCAGGAGCTGCCCGGAAGCCGTACGGAAGCATGCCGCCGATCACGTGATGCTTCTTCGCAGATTCCAGTTTACCGCGGGCGACATTCTGCGACAGCTGCAGGCTGTAGTATTCGGCCAGGCCTTCAAGGACTGATTCCAAGATCACGCCTTCGGGGCCCGGGGAAATGTTCTCCGCCACGTATTCGACGCGCACGCCGTGATTCTTCGCCCTGGCTTTATTGATGGCGATCTCGTAGCGGTTGCGCCCGAAGCGGTCGACCTTCCAGACGATGATCACGGTGAACTGATGCTTCGCGCAGTCCGTCAGCATCTGCTGGAAGGATTCGCGCCTGTCATTGGTGCCGGTCTTCGCCCTGTCGCAGTAAGTCTTCACGATAGTATAGCCTTTATCGTCGGCGTATTTCTGCGCGGCCGCCAGCTGTCCTTCTATAGACTGCTCATTCTGCCCCCTGGAGGAATAGCGAGCATAAACCACAGCGTTTTCAGACATGAAAAAACCTCCGATTGCATCCAAAAAACCGGAGGAGTATAATAAAAATACTTCATACGAGCTCCTCCGGGAGAAGTACAGCCCGTCCTGCGGCAACAGGGCGGGCCGTTTTATTTAATCCGCCGTAAGCGGAACTTCTTCAACTTCGCCGGTTTTGATATTGATCATATATTCGGCAAGATGCGTGCCACTGCAGGCAAGATCTGCATCATGTTCTTCTTTATCAACATAATCAAAAACGCTGACATAGAGGACGCCATGTGAAACCTGGATACTGTTCGCGGTATTCAATCCGAAATTATAGATTACGTGAAGTTCGTCGTCTGACTTGAAATATTCTTTATAGTAATCCAGTGCGTAATCCTCAATCGGTTCACTGGTTACGACGAGAGCTTTTCGCCAGTTGCCCGTGACATCATTCCGAAAACTATCATAATAAGTCACTTGAAAATCAAGGGCAGAATCTGCAGCTTCCATCTCTGCTTCCGACTCTTTTGATACGTCATCGTCGGCAGGAGCAGAGAGGCTGGAAGAAACCGACTCCGTCGCCGCGTCTGCTGCAGGGCTGGCAGTTTCTGAAGATTTATTGCCTTTTCCCCCGACTGCCGCGAAGAGAATGAATACAATCAGGATCCAGAACCAGATCCTTTTATAAATCGGCTTCTTTGTCTTAGGTGTCTTTGTGTCTTTTTTTAATGTCATACCTTTCCGTCCTTTCCGGCCCGTCATTTAGACGGGCCTGTTTTTATGCCATTTTTGTGCCTTCTGCAGTAGTGCCGGAAACTGACGATTCTTCCGCGCGACTTGCTTCTATTTCCAGTTCCTTCCTGTACGCTTCCACTTCTTTATTGATCTTCACCTGCGGATCGTCATCGCTGACGCGCTTCATCACGTTCCGGATGTAGTCCTTCAGGGCCTTGCGGGATTCTGCGGGCATCTTCAGATATTCCTGAATCAGGACCCGATCGAAAGCATCCAGGCTGTACTGTGCGCACAATTCATCAATAGCATCCTGCGAGACTTCTGTGAACATTTCACCATTGCCGCTTTCAAGATATTCGCCATTCACACCAAATTCACGGCAGATCATTTTGAACATTTGAGGCGAAAGATTATTTTCACCTTTTTCAATCTTAGAGATTGCGGTCTTACCGACGCCCAATCTACTGCCAAATTTTTCAAGCGTGAGGCTTAATGATTTCCGTATTTCCTTAACTCTTTCGCCCTGTGTCATGGGATCACCTTCCTTTCATAAAGAAGAATAGCACGCGGCAATGCTATAGTCAATCAAAAAAGTAGATTTAAGGGACAAAGCATATTGACAAGGTGCCTTTAGGGGATTAGAATGTGGATTAAAGGCACGGATAAAAGCATTTTCGAAAGGAGAAAGGAAACCATGAAAGAGGAAAGAGCAAGAACAGAACCTGAACTTCAGGCTGAAAAGACGGGGAAGGAACAGATTGAAGAGTGGAAGAAAGACGGAGAAGACTTCGCGGAACTTCTGAAGGGCCTGACAGAGGAAGAGAAGCGGGAAGTCAAGGGCATCCTGATCGGGATGCAGATCACACGCGACCGTCCGCTGACGGCCTGACAGACGCCGGCAGTCAGCCGGCAGGAAACGGAGGGACGAACATGCTGGAAGGCGTATGGATGAAAGGCGCGCTGAACAAGCTGATCAGGAGCACAGAAGAGTTTTACAAAGACCCTGAACACGAGAAAGAGTTCCAGGAATGGCTTGCACAGCGGCAGAGGGAGCAGACAGAAGAAAACACACAGCCGGCATGACCGGCGGAAAGGATGGACGAACATGGACAACAGGAATCGCGAAGGTGATCGGCGAGAACATCCGGAAACGGATCGATGAAAAGGGTCTGCTGATGCGGGAAGTCGCGGCAGAGGTCAACGTATTAGAACATACCTTCTTCAGATGGATGCGGGGCGAAAGACAGCCGTCGGCCTATGCGCTGTACAGGCTGGCCAGATATTTCGGCTGCACCATGGAAGACCTGATGGAAGGAGTGGAAGAGAATGGATGAAGTTCTGACGATTCAGGAAGCGGTCGACATCCTGAAGCGGATCCCGATCGCGAACACCAGGGAGCTGAAAGCGGTATACATGGCGGTTGAAGCGCTGGAAGAAAAATGGCGCGAGCGCTGGCGCCCGGTGATGGACGGCGACGGTGAGATGTCGCCGACCGATGAAGACGGATACAGCAAATATATCCTTGTGAACTTCACGAACGTCCCGGAAGTGTTCGACATCGGGCATTACAGGACGGACAGCGAAGGCGGGAACTTCTTCAGCGGAGACGACGACGATCCATATACAAAGATCGGCGCTTATGTCAGCGCATGGCGGCCGCTTCCGCTGTCCTATGAAAGGAGCATAGCCGATGGGCAGACGCAGGGACCCGGTCAGGGAAGCAGATGAAAAGCTGCAGAGGGAAGGAAACCGGCAGGCGAAGCTGATCCACGGCGCGGCCGCCATCGCCCTGTACAGACACTGGGGATGGAGAAAGGGCAGGATCATAAAGCTGTTCGAACTGATTGAAGAAGTCTGGAATGAATGCGCCGGAGACATCGACCACAGCATGGTCGAGATGTGCGAGAAAGAGACAAAGATCGAGATCCAGTGCGGAGACGGAAAGAGCTGGCGCGACCTTCATTATTTGAATTCCAAGGTCGATCCCGGAAAGATGACACCCGCCAAATACATCTATATGCGGAAGCAGCAGATGAAATGGATGGCGCCGCAGATCACGGCCGGGATCCTGCTGGCACTGCGCAGAAAGTGCGGGTTCGGCTATGAACGCTGTGCCCGCGTCTACGAACAGATCGCCGCGATCGAAGAGGAATGCGGATGGGATCCGGCGCGGACCCTGGAAACATGCCTCACAGAAACCGGTGTCAGGGTATTGGAGAAGATCAAGAGGGCAGAGGGCGACAATGGCAAAGATAAACAGGCAGATGACACTGGCGGAAATGGATCAGGAGTATGAACAGTTCGTCGAGAAGTTCAAACCAAAGCGGACGACGGACGACTGCTTCACGCCGCCCAACATCTACGAAACGGTCCTGATGTGGGTCGTCCAGGAATACGGCATAGACCCGCACAAGGTCGTGCGGCCCTTCTGGCCGGGCGGAAGCTACGAGACGCAGGACTATCCGGAAGGCTGCACAGTGGTAGACAATCCGCCTTTTTCCATCATCACCAAGATCGCCAGGACATACATGGAAGCAGGTATCAGGTTCTTTTTGTTCGCGCCCTACCTGACAAACTTCCAGATCAGGGCGGGGGGGTGACACACATCATCACAGACGCATCGATCACATACGAGAACGGAGCAAAGGTGAACACGGCGTTCGTCACAAACCTGGATCCGGAATTCAGGATCCGCACAGCGCCGGATCTGCGCGCGGCGATCATGGCCGTCGAGGAAGAGAACACCAGGGGAAAGAAGAAGGACATCCCGAAGTACAGCTACCCGCCGGAAGTGATCACAGCGACGCAGGCGGGATTCATAAGCCGATACGGGATTGACCTGCGGATCAGAGACGGGGAAGCCTACTGGGTCAAAGACCTGGACAGCCAGAAGGAAAAGAAGAAGCAGATCTTCGGAGGCGGCTATCTGCTGTCAGAGAGCGCAGCCGCAAGGAAGGCAGAGGCCGAACAGGCCGCCGGCAGACTGAAGGCAGAAAGAGAGACGGCCGCCACCTGCTGGGAGCTGTCCGACCGGGAACGCGGGATCATCAAAGCAATGGAAAGGAGAAGCGACAAGTGAAGGATTACGAAGCAATGTTCGAACCGGTACTGCTGACGAAAAGGAAATGGGATGCAGAGGGCATCCGCAGCATGTGCGTCAGCCACCACTTCTATATGCGCGGGACTGTGGCGCAGTACACCGACATGCTGAACTATGTAAAAGAGAACGACCCGACGCCTGAAAACATTTACAACGTGGCGAACGACATCCTGAACTATACAGACCCGAACGAAGACCAGACCGTGACCAATATCATGTACATCATCGAGAACGAAGTCGTGCGCACGTCCTACGAGATCAAAGAGAACGCGGAGTGGACCGCCTGGAACAGCTCCAGGAGATAACAACGGCAGAAAGGAGCACACCGGCATGATCAACATCAAAGTGAAGGGCGCCCTGGTACAGGGAGAAATGGAAGGGCGCCTGAAGGACCTGAAAACAGACACCCTCATGGCCTTGTCCGCCATCCAGCAGATGATCAAAGACAGCGCCGAAAGCGAAGAGCAGGCCCAAGAGGCCATCCGCCACTGGAAGACGGCCGTCGCGCTTTTCGTTCTCAAAGATGAAAAGCCGACGATCGTGAAGCTGTACGAAGGAGATAAAAGCAAACAGGCAGGAGGGATCAGGGAGCTGTTCGACGGCAGTCTGTCCGATTTTATGGACAGCGCGAATGAATGAAGGCAGGAAAAGGACCATAAACCGGAAAACAAATAGAAAGGAAGGAACAGACATGGAAAGAGCACAGAAGAGGCAGAGGGCGCAGGGGACAAAGAAGGAAGAGCTGAACGGCTTCCGGATCCGCATGGCCGCCCGCAGATGCATCCTGCAGATGGACCAGATGCACATGACGATCGCAGAGCAGACAGCCGTCGCCAGGGAAGTCCAGGCGAGAGTCCGCGAGAGGGAGCGGGAGGACACAAAGCACGAGAGGACGGCACAGACTGCCGTGCTGGGATGCGCCATGGCGCTGATCATCGCCTTCGCCATCGTACTGCTGATCTGAAACAGGAGACGAAAAAATGCAGGGACAGCCATACAAAGGAACAGGCCCGCATGGAAAACCACGCGGGCCTGTATATGGCAGTCCGGAGCGCACCGGATCCGCCACCAGAACACGACATCATGATAGCGGACCCGCCGCAGAAATGCAAGCGCTGCGGACGGCAAACGAACAAACATTCGTTATACACGAATGAATGCCGTCCTTGTAATGGATATTAACAAATCCACGAACACAGGCTACAGGCACAAAAGCCGGCAGGAGGACACATCCAAAAAAATAATCACATGGATGGATTGCGCGCCGTAAGGCGCGCCCTGTTCTGTGCCGGAGGGCGAAGCCCGATGGCACAAAGGTAAAGAGAACCGTAATCATGACCAGAAAGCGCAGACACAGGGCGGGCCGGGGGCAGCCGTACGACTATGAACAGGCCTTCAATCAGCAGATGGAAAACCTGTCGGACCTGGACGCCAGAAGGACGGCGTCACAGGGGATCCGGTACGCGGCCAAGGAGATCCGGGCGGGCACACAGCTGGAAGTGGAAATCTATCCGGAGTTCCCGAAGAGCAAAAACCCATACATCCCGACAGACACGCAGAGGGAATCACAGCGCCGGGCACAGCGGAACCTGAACGAGAAGAACAGCCGCAAGCAGTGCGAACGGATCCTGAACGCCAACTTCGGATCCGGCGACCTGTGGGCGACCTTCACCTATACGGACGACTGCATGCCGACGTCCATGGATGAAGCACTGAAGAACATGCAGAACTTCATCAGGCGGCTGAACTACCAGCGCAAAAAGCGGGGGCTGAAAAACGCCAGATATGTCTATGTGACCGAAGGCACGCAGGAAGGCCGATGGCACCATCATGTCGTCCTGGACGGAGACATGGACATGGACACGGTCGAGCGCCTGTGGGTAAAGGGAAAGCGCAACCAGGTCAGGCGCCTGGACGCGGACGAAAACGGCCTGACCGGAATGGCCAAGTACATCACAAAGGAGCGCAAGAAGAAATCACAGAAGAAGTGGACTCCGTCCAAGGGACTGAAGAAACCCGCCGAGACGGTCAACCACTACAAATTCACGCGCAAGGACATCCGGGACATGGCGCAGGATGAAAACTGCATCGAACAGAAGATGCTGAAATGGTACGCGCGGCAGGGGTACGTCTTCACGTCTGCAGAGAGGCGGACGAACGAAATAAACGGCGGGATCTACATATACGCGAAACTGCGCAGGCCGGAGCCGCCGCCGAAGGAGCGCGTCATAAAGCGCCGCGCGCAGAGAAAGAAGGAGTAATGAACAGGGCAATGATCCGAAGGAGCGAAGACACGGAACAGATGGCGGTCATGGACTGGGTGCGCTGGAACATGCGCAGGCATCCGGAACTGGAACTGCTGCATCACATCCCGAACGGCGGGAGCCGGAATGCGGCAGAGGGCCGGAAACTGAAAGCCATGGGCGTGAAGGCCGGCGTCCCCGATCTCCATCTTCCTGTCCCGAAAGCGGATTATTGCGGCCTGTACATCGAACTGAAGTATGAGGACGGCAGAATACAGGATTCACAAAAGGACTTCCTGCGCACCGCGGCCAGGTACGGCAACTATTGCGTCGTATGCTACGGAGCCGATGCCGCGATTGCGGTCCTGGAAGATTACGTGAACCTGAAGCGGGTAAACACGGGACTGCGCGACAATGTCCCGCGCGTGCCGAACCTGTCCATCATAAAAGACGGGAGGATCAAAGAGCTGACATGAGACTGAAGGACATGCTGAAGATTCTGCACAATCCGGACCGCCTGCGCATATACAAAACGACGCACGGCGGCAAGAAGATGCTGTGCGCAGGGTGGCGCGCGATCATCATGGAGGATCCGGAAGGGCAGGGACTCACGGCGAAAGACCTGGACGCCGACGTGAAGGACTTGCGGGCGGTTCCGGAGATCAGATGCCGGGACTGGAAGAAGATGGAGCTGACGCCGCCCATGGAACCGGACTCCACGCCGCTGTATAAGTTCGCGGATCTGGAAATGCGGCTCTATTACAACATAACGATTTGAGGACACGGGGATGGACGAAAAGGAAATAGTGTGGAGGTATGACAGGGCGCAAAACCAGAACCAGATGATCACGATCCTGCACGAACTGACCCTGATCCCGGAATACCAGATCATGATCCTGATCATAAACAGCGGGCGCAAGCTGCCGGAAAGGAAGGTGACCGCCCTGAAAAAACGCAGGGCAGCGGCAAGCAATGCCATCCGGAAAAAGGAGGCGGATTATTTAAAGCTTGCGGACAGGATGATGGCGATGGCCTGCGAAACAGAAGCGCAGATGAAAAAGCGCGACAGATTGCTGCAGAGAATGCAGAGCGCCGACGATGCCATCCGGGAGCTGGAGGCAGAACAAAGGATGATTGACATCGTCCTGAAGAAGGGAGGAGAAGCAAAGGCATGGAAAGAGAAAGACAAGACCGCACAGCACACATAAAGATCAAGGCGTCGGAGATCCTGAAGCTGTCAAAGACGGAATTCACAGTGGACTATGCCGACGGCACAAGCCACAAGGTAAACGAGGGCGTACTCCTGGAGGCGACGCCGGAAGGGCGCATGATCTTCCACAACGGGACGGACCGCGCCTCTGTCCTGTTCGCGTCTACCTTCGCCCTGTTCGAAGCGATCGCCAGATTCGGCCTCACGGAAGCATATGACGAATACTTCCGGCGGGAGATGGAAATAAAGCACAAGGAGGAAACGGACGAAAATGGAAACCAATAACACAGCACTGCCGCAGGCAGAGGAGCCGACAAAGGAAGACGTGATCAAAAGGGCCTGCGAGGCAAAGATCGAAGGAAAGCCCGTCGCCTGGATCGACACGCACGCGATCGACATCCGGGAGATCTACAGCAACAGCCGGAACTTTTATGCCTGCAGCGACATCGAACAGCTGGCACAGTCGATCAAATGCTTCGGTCTGATGGAGAACCTGACCGTCGTGGACAGGCCGAACGGAGACGGGAAGCGCTACAGGATCGTGGCAGGCGAGCGCAGATGGCGGGCGCTGAAGATGCTGGCCGAACAGGGACACACAGAATTCTGCAAAGCGACCTGTGTCATCATCGACGGGGAAGAACTGGACGACAATCAGGAGATGCTGCGCCTGATCGCCGCCAACCAGTACCGGCAGAAGACATTCACAGAACAGTCCGAAGAGATCAGGCAGATCAAACAGATCCTGCAGAATGATCCGGCGGCAGAGGGCGGCCGGATCCGCGACGCCGTCTCCAGGCTGACAGGGATCAGCGGGACCAAGATCGCGCAGATCGAGGCCATCGACCACAACCTGATCGGCGCCTTCCGGGATGCCCTGAAGGGCGGGGACATTGCCTTTTCCGTGGCCTACGAGCTGTCAGGCCTGCCGTCCGAGGAACAGGCGAAGCTGTATGGCGGCTATATGATGGGCGACCAGTTGTCCGTCCAGCAGATCAGGGACCTGAAAGCGGAGATGGCAGAGGCGGACAAGGAAATGGACGGCCAGATGACGCTGGACGACTTCATGGAGGACCTGCAGCCTGACGAAGCGCCGGAAGCGGATCCGGAAGAGGATCCAAAAGAGTCTGCAGAGGCAGAGGGCGCCGCTGCGGATCCGTACGCGGAAGGCCTGGACCCGACAGATCAGGAGATCGCCGACGCATGGGACAGAGTAAAAGACCGGATCCAGATCAGCAGCGAAACCACAAGGACCGGACTTCTGGAACTGCTTAAAAGGCGCATGGGTTCAGGCTGGCAGGGCTTTTCTGTGCACGATGCGTCGATCTGGTACATAAACTGCGACCCTGTCGGAATCCGCCTGGAAGCGGAAAGCCCGGACGGCAGGGAGGCAAGCCGCAAGCGGGTCACGTGGAAGGCCTTCGCCGATAAAGTCATCGCGGCGGGTCTGTTCACGCCTGCGCCGGAGCTGGTGGACGCCCATCCGCAGGCAAAGGAAAGCATATGCTATAACTGCGACAATTATGAACACTGTGCGCAGAAGCAGACCAACGTCACGACCTGCGACAGCTTTGTCGACCGCAAAGAGGCCAGAAAGACCCAAGAACAGCGATACAGCGAGGAACAGGACCGGATCGACCGCGAGACGAAAAAGAAACTCCAGGAGATGGAGGACCAAAAAGAAGCAGAAAAGGCAAAAACAGGCCCGGACGAGAAATCCTTCCGGCAGAGGGGGCTTCGGACCATACGCGTGTCGGAAAAGATGCTCGACGACATCAACACGCAGCGGATCCCATACATGATCGTCATGCAGGACAAACAGATGCCATACAAACAAGGCGACCGGCTTCTGCTCCTGGCAGTCAAAGATGGAGCGCACACAGGCAAGACCATGAAAGCCTGCATCACATGCGTGGACGACGCGGGATCTTCCAGCGGGATCGTGGAAGGCTACGCAGTGATCGGCGTCATGGACATCTACGACGCGGAATCGCTGGGACTGATTGATCTGGAGGACGAAGACTGATGGCAGACAAAGAATTATTCACAGCGCCGGCCGGAAAGTCCTACAGCGTGAAGAACCTGCTGAATGAAGAGAGCCTGCAGGAGGCCCTGCACGCGATCCGCGACATTCAGACGATGCTGTGGGAGACCATGCCGAACGGACAATATGCCCTGATCGAAAAACACTTCGATGTGGCCATCGCGTCCATGATGGCGCACCTGATCGGTGTCCCGGTCGAAAACGGGAACGGTGCTCAGGATGACGGGAAGGAGGCCGGACGATGAACGAGGCAGAGGGCGCCCGCGTGATATGCGACGCATGCGGCAAGGAAACCGCGATAAACCTGTGGACAAGGGAGATCGCCAAAGAAAGGGACGGCTATTTCCCGGTCGTAGAGAAGTATTTCTGCTGTGAAGCCTGCGGGAAGCACTACACCGTGGGCGTCTACGATCACGAACAGAGCATGAACGTGCAGAAGCGCCGCAGGCTCCAGCGGATGATCAGGCTGCACATCAGCATCCACAGCAGACAGGAGACCATTGAGGGCCTGCAGAAGGAAGAACAGAGGCTGAAAGCCAAAATGCTGAAGCGGGCGGAGCGGCTTAAAGAGAAATACAGGGAGGAATGCGCAAATGTATGAACTGATGGCAGAACCGGCAAGAGTATTTTTCGTGATGGCGGGCCTGATTGGGATCGCGCTGGCCGTCGCGGTGGCGGCCGCTCTGATCCTGATGATTCTGGCGGCAGTCGTGCAGGTCATCAGAGAATCAGAGGAGGAGAGCGGAAAAGATGAATAAGGTCATTATGATCGGGCGCCTGACCCGCGACCCGGATATCAGATACACACAGGGGCAGGACCAGATGTGCATAGCGCGTTTCACGCTTGCGGTCGACAGAAAGGGCCGCCGGCAGGAGGGCCAGCAGAACGCGGATTTCCCTTCCTGCGTCACCTTCGGCAAAGCTGGCGAATTTATCGAAAAGTGGATCAAGAAGGGGACAAAGATCGCCGTCACAGGACGCCTGCAGACAGGCTCCTACACGAACCGCGACGGCGTAAAGGTCTACACGACGGACGTCGTATGCGAAGATGTGGAATTCGCAGAAAGCAAGGCGGCAGGATCCGCGAGACAGAACGGAGGAAGCGGCCAGGCGCAGAGCGGGGCATACACGCCGACGCCGGCAGAGGGCGCCGCCGGTTATGACGGATTCATGAATATACCGGACGGCATCGACGAAGAACTGCCTTTTTCGTGATCGAAAAGAAAGAAGGTGAGGAAATGCGGATAAAGGAAGCGGCCAGAAGGGCGTGGGAAAAGGTCAAAAGGTTCTTCGGGGCGGATGTCCGGGCAGGCGTGCCGGAACCGCTGACCATGCCGGAGATGCCGGAAGTGAAACCGCCGAAACTGAACATGCCGGAAATACCGGAACCAGACATGTCCGAGATCGAGGCGAAACGGCAGGCGATCAGGGAGGAATTCGAAGCGCTGCGGCCATCACTTGAAGCGGTGACGAAAGAGATGGCGGAAGCATTCGCGGCCATGGCGCCGGTACTTGAAGAGATCATCCACAACGTGCGGGAAGTCATGGAGTCCATATCCATGACGGAAAAACAGAAGGCAGAGGCCGAGGCATGGCGCAGGTACTACAGGGAACGGGCCAGGGCGTCGAACAATTACAGGAGAATGCACGGCATGCCGATGGTACGCAGGCCGAGGGGCAGAGGCGGCAGGATAAAAAAGCCGCCCGACAATCTCAGCATGCGGCTGGCAGAACTGAAGGAGCAGACGGACAGATATGCAGCAGGAGCAGAAGGACAGGGCAGAGATCAGAAAGATAGTGCAGGCTGTTCTTGAAGAGGACAGGAAGATCCAGCGCGGCAGGATCCTGTACAACACGCGGATCCTGATGGAGCAGTACATCGAAATGCGCAGGTTCGTAGAGACGGCAGTGTCCGAAGTGGAGGACATGGAAGCATACACGCAGTATGCGTCGCTGATCAGCGAGGACACGCACCTGGAAAGCGTGAGGCGGACAAAGTTGAAGACGGCCATGATGATCGTGAACATCGACAGAGCTTTGGAAGAACTTCGAAGCGAGTACCAGGACAGAAGCATGTCCTGCAAGTTCGACGCCTTCCGCCTGCACTATGTCGAGGGCAAAAGCTACGAAGAGATCGCGGAGCTGCAGAACTGCGGAAAGAACACGCCGGCACGATGGTGTAAGGAACTGATCCGGAAGATGTCCGTCAAGCTTTTCGGGATCGAAGGGATCAGCTGGTGAAGATATAAAACCGGCAGGACCATATCAAAACAAAAACCGAAATGATAAAAAGCTGGGGAAAAGCTGGGGTTTTATTGGTGGTTTGCCTGAAGTAGAATGATAGCGTGGAATTGCTGCAGAGGAAGCGGTCGCGCCGAAAGCGTGGCCGCTTTTTTCTGCGCCATTTTCGTCCATCCACGCAGGCGCGTCCGGCAGCTGACAGGCACCGGGCGCGTATGGCAGGCAGTGAAAAAGGAGGCCCGATGCTGTGGCATAAATGCAGGTGCGGGACGCTGATCCCGCAGGGGATCGCGCAGTGTCCGGCATGCGCACAAGGAGCCGGCAGACAGATGTCCAGGCACATGGAATATAACCTGTTCCGGCGCAACAAAAAGACGGCGCAGTTTTATGTGTCGAAGGAGTGGCGCGCGATGCGTGGCTACATCTTAAGCCGGTACGACGGACTGGACCTCTATGCCTTCCATGTGCAGCACCGGATCGCGACCGCGGACATGGTGCATCACATAGTCGAGATTGAGGACGACTGGAACAGGCGCCTGGACCCTTTGAACCTGTTCCCTTTGTCCAACTCCAACCACGGCATCATCAGCGCGCTGTATGACAAGGACGAAGACACAAAACACAGAACACAGATACAGCTGCAGCGGATTCTGCAGACGCATTGGGAACCCTACGGGGGTATCAAAAAAGTTTTTGAAAACCCTGTTTAGTCGCGCCCACCCTCATCCGTGGA